>JABLTL010031281.1_pt1 | contig 18202 bp, 17 predicted proteins | sample 7160151 | NCBI WGS metagenome assembly JABLTL01 (sample SAMN14651223, study PRJNA627086) | human gut metagenome | isolation source: feces | host: Homo sapiens
GATTTTTTTGGTCAGAAATGGGTAACTGTCACGACTGTTAGAAACCACTTCCATAGGAGCCACTGCACCGCATGGGAGGGGTAATTCATTTATGTATGTGAATTATCTAAGAGAAGAGAGTGCGGACATTTTCTGGACTATCTAAATAAAAAGGGGCTTTCAATGCCCCTTTCTTTTTTCCAAATACTTCACCGGCACTTCTTTTGTAAGCCACACTCCATTTTTGGATAAAAAGAAAGTATATCCATCCTGATACATTTCTCTTGTTTTTACCATATAAAGCACTGGTCTTCCATGTCTGCTTCCAACTTTAAGCGCAGTTTCTTTATCCTTTGATAAATGTACATACAATCTGCTTTTGCGAATCAGACCAATCTCATCAATTGATGCAACATACTTTTCACCTGTTCCATGCCATAATTCCTCCGGCGGTTCTACCTCTTCTAATTCAACGTCCACTGGAATTGAATGACCCTGATTCGCCCGAATTAAAGTCTTGTCCTCATTAAAAGAATATCTCTCTTTCTCATCTGTCCGGACAATTTCTTCTAAAATGTCCATATTAAATTCTCTGGTTTTTGAAATTCCCTCAATCAGCTCAGCCACATTTGCCCAGCCATGTTCATCCAGACTGATACCAATCGTTTCTGGCTTGTGGCGTAAAATCAGACTTAAAAAACAACTGGTTCTTTTTAAGTTCATGTTATTCATCACCTCTCAATTTATATTTTTGTTATCTTAATATTATTTAAATTGACATTCAAACCAACATAAAAATGTCGGTTTATAAAACAATTTTTTGCTCAGAAATGATATAAACTATCTGATTTTTCTATTAATAGTTCTACATCAATCGGAGTAAATACTGAATTATAGTAAGCAGCAATTTGCTTTTTTTGAGGATTAAGAATCAATGATACAAACTTGCCATGATTCTTCTGCATCTTACCATGCAATTCAATATCAGGAATACTCAATATCGGAGATAATTCAAGCGAATGTGTATGTGCAATCCCAACTAAAGAATAAGAATCTGATAATTTATATTTTTTATGACTCGAACATCGTCCTATATTCAAAATTGATACCTCTTTCAACAACTTCTGATAATTATCATCTGAAAACTTTGCAGTAGTTTCATTTCTATCTTCAAGTGTTACAGGAATAAGATGTTCTACAACAATTAAGTTTTCTAGTGTAAATCCTGCAAGACCCGCAAGCAGTTCAAAACAATTTTTTGAGCTTACCTCTCCCCATTCAAAATAAGTCAACAACTGTTTCGTGGCTGAAGGAGTAAATAATACCTTCGATTCTGAACTGCTTTTGTATGAAATTCGTATTCCCCTCATCTTCGGGTAATAAGCTAACAATCTTTCTCTTATTTTTTCCTCTGCTTCAAGACTTCGGCTCGATTTGCCAAAATCCTGTTCTCTAAAACAAATTCGGGGCTGTTTTGCAGAAAAATCCCATGTGTGAAGGCTGTCACCTTTACATGACTCATAATATTCACATGTTTCACATTGACCAACTCTTTGCCGGTCAGGATTTCTAAACCATTGAAATCCATTTCCCCAGATATCCGTAAAAGAATCTTTTTTAATATTACCTTGAATCAGCTCCGGAATCCTCGGAACATTCGGACAAACATAAATATCTCCATTTGCTAAAATACTTCCAACATGTCGACCCGTTACACAAGAAAAACGGTGTTCTCGATACAAATTATCATATGTTCCCAAATAATGACTACAACTTGTCACTAATATAATTTTACCATCAAACTGATGCACCTTAAAAAACTCAAAATATTCTTGATAATCACTCTTAGTAAGTAGTAATTCTCTGTCCTCTTTGGCTCGACCAATTGGGTCTATCATTGCCAGTCTCCATGAATCGATTCCCCATTCCTGCAATATTGCATATAGACTTTCCAGTTCATGAATATTTTTATGATTTACTACAGTCGTTATTTGGATTTCATCTAAAAAATCAGCTTTTTTTAACAGTCCAACTGCTTTTTGAATTTTTTCAAATCCATCTGGAATATTTCTAATTGCATTATGTGTTTCTGAAACTCCATCCAGACTGATTGAAATCGTTTTCATTCTGACAATTTTCATTTTCTCTACAACAAATTTATCTATCAGAGAACCATTTGTTACCAGTCCCCATGGAAAGCCTAAATCTGACGCATAACTCATAACCTCAAACAAATCATTCCGAAGTAAAGCTTCTCCTCCCGTAACATTTATCATGATACCTTTAGAATCATATACCTCCGCAATTTTCTTAAAACAATTGCAGATTATTTCTGAACTCACTTCTTCCCTTCTAAGAGCTTCTGCTGAATCATCACCACATCGGCTGCCACAAAACTTACAATATGCATTGCAACGTAAAGTTGCCTCCCAGAATAACGTATGCAATCCATTTGGTGCTTTATTTTTCATAATCAACGACCTCTATTTTAATATTATCCAATATACTGCAATTGTTGATTATTTTAGGATTCGGACATCCATATAAAAATGCAATTTCTTGTTCATTACGCTCAACGTGATAAACAAGATTCATATTTAATTCACAAACACAAGCACCAACATGATGATAATATGGACCTATACAAGGCTTTGCATTAGGCCAGTCACAAAAACGATACTTATCATCAGAATCAATTAAACCTCTATCTTTTAAATATCTTAACGCATCAGACCTGTTCTGCTTTCCCAAAAGAGGAATTGAAACAATTCTGTTTTCTATTTGAACCTTAATTAGGTATTGCTTTTCTGCACAATTCAATAATCCTATTTTTTTCAAATATACAGAAATTTTATCTTCCGGAGTAGACATAAACTTTTTATGAATGATGGTTTTTGCAAAATTTTTTGTACCACAATAAGGACAATATTTAAAGTTTATCGGATTCTCTCTTCCACATTCGCTGCATATATACCCTATTTCATCAGAAATATTATTACTCGTATTCTTTCGCCTTTTCTCAAATATATTTAAAAATTTCATATTTATTATATTTTTCTAACTTTCTTTGTTTCAGCCATCATTTTACCTTTTTCAAACATGCGACAGTTTCAACATGCACAGTCTGACAAAATTGGTCCACGCACACGCATTTCTCAACCCGATATCCTCTCTGTAAGAACACTTCCAAATCTCTTGCCAGACTGGACGGTTTACAGGAGATATACACTATCTTATCCACTCCATACTGAATAATCTTCGGCAGTGCTTTTGGATGGATTCCATCTCTTGGCGGGTCAAGCACGATCGTATCTGGTTTTTCTTTGATCTCATCGATCACTTTTAATACATCGCCTGCGATAAAGTGGCAGTTTTCGATTCCATTTAAAGCTGCATTTGCTTTTGCTGCTTCAACTGCTTCTTCCACAATTTCCACACCAATTACCTCTTTTGCTACCGGTGCTAAAATCTGTGAAATCGTTCCGGTTCCGCTATATAAATCAAACACGGTCATATCTTTTGTACTTCCAAGGTATTCTCTTGCAGTATTGTAAAGTACTTCTGCACCGTAAGAATTTGGCTGAAAGAAAGAAAATGGCGTCACTTTGAATTTTAATCCTAAGATTTCTTCGTAGAAGTAATCCTGTCCATAAAGGATTCTCGTCTCATCGCTTCTTACCATATCGGATAATCCATCATTGATAATATGAAGAAATCCCACAATTTTTCCTTCCAAATCCAATGCAAGAAGTGCTTCTTTTAATGGTGTTAAATCCATTTCTTCCTGACTTGTAGTTACCAGATTGACTAAAATTTCTCCGGTTGTGTTGGCACGGCGTAACAGCAGATGGCGCAGATATCCAACATGCTGCATTTTTTTATAAAAACTGGTCTTTTTTTCCTGAAAATATTCAAGGACACAGCAAAGGATTTTTGTCATATCTTCATGTACCAATTTACAGTCACGAGCACTTAACACATCATAAGTACTGCCTTTTTTGTGCAGTCCAAGTGCAAGCGGTCCGTCCTTATATTCATCTCCGAAGGAAAATTCCATTTTGTTGCGGTAAGCAAATTCAAATGGACTTCCTTTGATTCCTTCAAATACATAATCCGGATTTCCGTTTTCGTCTACCTGTCCACCATTTTTTACTGCTGTATCTAAAAGTTCTTTTACTTGCTTTGCTTTCATCTTAAGCTGGTCTTCATAAGACATGGTCTGATACATACAGCCTCCGCATGCCGGAAAAATGCTACAGACCGGTTCTCTTTTTTCAAGAGGAGATTTTTCTAATACTTCCAAAAGACGTCCCTCTAATTTTTTTCCACGTTTTTTATTTATCATAAAACGGACTTTCTGACCTGGGATTGCATTTTTTACAATAACCGTTTCTTCTCCAACTTTTACTTTTCCTTTATTTGGAAATTCAATTTTTTCTACTACGCCTTCATAAATTTCACCTTTTTTCAAATGTTCGACCTCCATATCTGATGCTGTTTATTCTTCTTTATTTTCTATTTCATTCTTTCTAAAAAAGAAGCTCCGGTTTCCCGAAGCTTCTTTTTATTATTTTGTTACTCTTCGTCCTTATCTTCTTCGTGTTCTTCGTTTTCCTCATCATCTTCGAAGTAGTCATCGAAATCATCATCAAAGTCTTCTTCAAAATCTTCGAGATAATCCGGCGTGAAGAAACGATAAACCGCATAAGCAATTCCTGCAACTACAGATACAGCTCCAACAATTGCGAGAATCCATAAAACTGTATTTTTATTTTTCTCCTCTTCCCTTTTCTGCAATGCTGCTACTAAATCTTCAATACGATTCATAATACTACACCTTCCTCTCTTGCACAGAAACTTACTTTCTGGCAATTTTAAGTCCGTTACTTTGGCTGTTTCCATTATTATATCACGCTTATGTAGATTTTACTATCTTTTCTTTCTTCTTTCCTTGTATTTGTACTTTTATCTTTTGCATTGTCAAGTGGATATTCGCAATCCGCTTCGCTACTTGCTCATAACCAAATAGCTGCTACGCAGCTTATCAGAAAGGGCTTACCCCCCCCTCCTGATACAAGCAAGTCCCCACCCCTGCTTATTGCTTTTCGCAATTGAAGCAGGGGACTTACTTGATTTGGTTAAAATAATGTCATAATTTCTTTAATTTTGCAAAGGATGCAAACATCTTTTTTACGCCTGCTTTTTCAAAATCTACCGTTACTTCGTAATCTCTTCCACCATCAACAATGGATTTTACCACACCAGTTCCAAATTTGATATGTTTGACAGTATCTCCCACATCATAAGAAAGGCTGGATGCTTTTTTTACCTCAAATTTTTTCTGCATAAATGCCGGCTCTTTGATTGCTTTTTTCATCTGCTGGTAGCCTTTTGGAAGCGGAATTTCTTTTACTTTTCTTTCTTTAAAATTTTTTCCAAGGTCTACTAATTCCTTCGGAATTTCACGGATAAATCTGGACGGCTTATTATACTGGGTTTCTCCACGAATCATTCTCTGCTGTGCACAGGTCAGAGTCAAATCCTTCATCGCTCTTGTGATTCCAACATAACAAAGACGTCTTTCTTCTTCGATTTCAGTCGGGTCATCTGACACAATGGTCATGTAACTTGGGAATACGCCATCTTCCATTCCTGCCAGATATACATAAGGAAATTCCAGACCTTTTGCACTGTGAAGAGTCATTAGAAGTACACGATTATCATCTCCATCTATCGTGTCAATATCCGCAATCAATGCCACTTCTTCCAAGAAACCGCTTAAACTGATTTCCTCATTATTTGCTTCACATTCTTCTTCATAACTTACCACTTTTGTAATCAATTCATCGATGTTTTCGATTCGAGATTCTGCTTCTTCTGTTTTTTCTGCCTGAAGTTCTGTCACATATCCGGTTTCCTCAATAATATCTTTCAATAATTCAGATGGACTGATATAGTCCAATTTGCTTCTTAAGCTCTGAATAAATGTTACAAATGGTGTAATTTTAGATACTGCACGTCCAAGTGTTGTAATTTCATCTGCTCTTTGCAAAGCATCATAGAATCCAATTCCGTTCTGGTCTGCAAAATCCTGCACTTTAGAGAGACTTGCAGCACCAATTCCTCTCTTTGGCACGTTGATAATACGACGCACTGCAAGGTCATCTCTGGCATTATCTACGGTTTTTAAATAGGCCAGCAAATCTTTGATTTCCTTACGTGCATAGAAGTTTACGCCCCCTACCAGTCTGTATGGAATATTTGCCATCAAAAATTTTTCTTCAAACATACGGGACTGTGCGTTGGTTCGATATAGAATTGCGCAGTCTTTATATTCACATTCTCCCTCACGAACCCTTTTACTAATGTCTCCTGCGATATATTCTGCCTCTTCATAACCATTCATAAACTGGCGGTAATGCACGGGTTCACCGATTTCATTATCGGTCCAAAGCGTTTTTGCTTTTCTTCCAATATTATTGTGAATGACCTGATTGGCAGCCTCAAGGATTGTTTTTGTGGAACGATAATTCTGCTCCAGTTTAATTACTCTTGCTCTTGGAAATATCTTCTCAAATCCAAGAATATTTCCGATATTTGCACCACGGAACTTATAGATGGACTGATCGTCATCACCAACAACACATAAATTCTGATACTTGCCGGCTAAAAGGCTGACAAACTTAAATTGCGCTGTGTTCGTATCCTGATATTCGTCTACCATAATATACTTAAATCTTTCCTGATAAGAATCCAGCACATCCGGACAGCTCTGGAACAATTCAACAGTTTTTACAATCAAATCATCAAAGTCCAATGCATTGTTTTTCTTTAATTCTTTCTGATACTCTGTATACGCCATTGCAATTTTTTTCCGGCCGTAATCGTCCATCACACTTTTTTCGTATTCTTCCGGACCAACCAGATTATCCTTTGCAGAAGAAATTGCACCTAAAATCGCACGTTCTTTATAGATTTTCGTGTCAATATTCAGCTTTTTGCAGACTTCTTTCATCAGACTTTTCTGATCATCGGTATCATAAATCGTAAAATTATTTTCATAGCCTAAGCGATCTATGTATCTTCTTAAAATTCGCACACAGCTTGAGTGAAAGGTTGAAACCCAGATGCTTTCTGAGCCAAATCCCACAATCTTATCCACTCGTTCCCTCATTTCACCTGCTGCCTTATTCGTAAATGTAATCGCCATGATATTCCATGGATTAATTCCTTTTTCATCGATCAGATAGGCAATTCGATGGGTCAGCACACGGGTCTTTCCAGAACCGGCGCCTGCTAAAATTAAAACCGGACCTTCCGTCTGTAAGACAGCTTCTTTCTGTTCCGGATTTAAGGTATCATATATACTCATAAACCTGCACCTTCTTTAAGATTATTTTTCAGTGTCACCTGTTTCTACAATATACCATACTCCCCTTACCGGCTTCAAGCGTGAAAATTTTACAGAAATTCGTTTACAAATAGTTTTGAAAACTATATAATATAGCATAGAGGTGATAAAATGACAATTGACACAAAAGACATGCTCAATAGTATTCTTGAGAGCATTTCTCGTATTTCTTATATTAAACCCGAAGAAATTCCGGAAATTGATTTATATATGGATCAGGTAACGACATTTATGGAGAGTCATCTTTCTTCTTCAAGAAGACATGAAGGAGATAAAATCCTGACGAAAACCATGATTAACAACTATGCCAAAAATAACCTGTTACCGCCACCGGTCAAAAAGAAATATTCAAAAGAGCATCTTTTAATGCTTACTTTTATTTATTATTTAAAAAATATTTTATGTATCAATGATATCCAGACCCTGCTTGATCCGATTTCCGAAAATTATTTTTCCGGTGACGGCTCAATGGATATGACCGAACTTTATAATGAGATTATGAACTTAGAACTTAAGCAGATTGAGCCACTTGCCAAAGACGTGACCAAAAAATATAAACTTGCCTGCAGTTCTTTTGAGCACGCAACCGAAGAAGAACAGGATTTTCTCCGAAAATTCTCTTTCATCTGTATGCTCAGTTTTGACGTGTATGTTAAAAAACAGGTTATCGAAAAAATTATAGACGATATGGCAGATAACCAGCCCAAAGATACGAAAAATAAGAACAGTAAGAAATAATAAATTGTAAAAATTCTCAAAAAAATGGAGAGGTACACATTTTTATTTTTAAAAGGTCCTCTCCTGACTTTTTCTTTTCTGTTTTTATTCTTCTGTTTTTTCTGCCATTCGCTTAAATACCATTTCGTATCCGTCATTTCCATAGTTCAGACTTCTGTTTACACGGCTGATGGTTGCTGTGGAAGCACCTGTCTTTTCGGAAATATCAAGATAAGTTCTCTTATCTTTGAGCATCTTTGCTACCTCAAAACGCTGTGACAAAGACAAGATTTCATTGATTGTGCATACATCTTCAAAAAATGTATAACATTCCTCTCTATCTTTTAAACATAAAATCGCATCAAATAAAGAATCGACTGCTTCTGTATGAATTTTTTTACTCATAATTCTAACTCTCCTATTATAATGTATATTTTCGTCACCCCAGTATGACTTCTCTTCTTCCTATATTAACACACTAAAATTTTAAAGTAAAGCAGTATTTTTCAAAATTTACTTATTAAGAAATTTTTTCAGTTCTTCTACAGAACGGTTTACAATCAACTCTTCCGGAAAATCAATTTCTCTTATTACCTTTTCTGCAAAACAATGACAGCCAACCAATGCATCTGTATGTGCATCACTATCAACCACAACCGGAACTTCATATTTCTTGCAATAGTGAAGCATGGTCTTTACATTCTCTTCCCCATTTTCTCTGGTACAGCGAGGGTCTAACGAGTTATTATTCACTTCCAGAAGTACATGATGTTTCTTTGCCCCAAGTACCAGCTGTTCATAATCGACCGGAAATCTTCCATCGTCCGGATGCCCGATAATATTCACATAAGGATTTTCCATAACTTTTAAATAAGTCTGTGTATTTTCTTCTTTTGTACCAGACTTAAAACAAGGTATATGCATACTTGCAATCACGATATCCATTTTTTTTAAGAGATTTTCTTCCATATCTACTTTACCGTCTTGATTTAAGATGTTAAGTTCCACACCAAACAGCATTTCTACCCCAAACATCTTTCGTTCCAGCATTTTTAAATTTGCAAAATAAAACGAATGACAGGTTCCCGGCATTTTCATTGCATGTTCTGTGATTCCCAACAACTCCAGCCCTTTTTCTGATGCAGACTGTGCCATTTCTTTAATCGTATTATAGGCATGTCCGCTTGCAATCGTATGTGTATGCACATCCAGTACGTACTTCATGATATTTTCCTCCTGATTCAACTATGTACTCTCGGAGTCTTTATTCCTTCTCCTCTGTAAAATTTTTTCTTGCTAACAGGGCTTTTATTATACCGCTCTTATCTTTCAAAATCAAGTATGTTTTCCTATTACACTATAGCATTAACATCGTAAAAACAACGCAAAAAAAGACAGCGTATAGAAAAAATTTTCTGGACACTGTCTCTTGCTTTAAAGCGGACATTCGCAATCAGCTTAATGCTCTGTGCATTTGAAGCAGGAATGCTTATCTGCGGTAAAGCGGACATTCGCAATCCTCTTCGCTACTTGCTCATGAACTCAGTCGCTTTGCGCTCTGTCAGTGGAAGCTTTCAACTCCCACTGACAGAAGCATCCCCCCTCCACCGCTTAGTGCTTCGCACACTTGAAGCGGGGGAATGCTTATCTGCGTTCAAATTTGAATATCTTTTACAGTAATTCGCCAAATAAATCTTTTACAGTCGGATAAATTTTAGCAAATTTCTGATATTTTTCTTCATATTTTGCTGCCAGTTCCGGTTCCGGTTCTACCGTATCAATAACTTTTACAATCTTAGCTGCTGCCTCTTCTACAGAAGCAAACTCTCCGTTTGCAACTGCTGCAAGCATTGCACCGCCAAGTGCCGGTCCTTCTTCAGATTCAATTACATCTACTTTGATGTTTAAGATATTTGCAATCATTTTCTTCCATAACGGACTCTTTGCACCGCCTCCACAGATTTTTGTGCGTTCAATCTTAATTCCAAGAGATTTTGCAACTTCAAAAGAATCACGGATTGCAAATGCAACCCCCTCTAAGACAGCCTGTGTCATATCAGCTCTTGTGCTGTCCATTGTAAGACCAATGAAAGTTCCTCTTGCATTTGGATTATTGTGAGGAGAGCGTTCTCCCATCAGATATGGCAGGAAGTATACATTATTTTCACCAAGTTTTTCAATTTTTGCCTGCTCACCTGCATAATCTTTTGTTCCGATGATTTCATCCATCCACCATTTATTACAGGAAGCCGCACTTAACATGCATCCCATTAAATGATAATTTCCATCAGCATGAGCAAATGCATGGAGTGCATTGTGTGGGTCTACACCGAATTCTTTGCTTGAAATAAAGATTGTTCCACTTGTTCCAAGGGAAATGTTACACATTCCATCACCAACAGTTCCGGTTCCAACTGCTGCTGCTGCATTATCACCTGCACCTGCTACGATTTTACAGGTTGCCGGAATTCCCAGTTCTTCTGCAAGTTCTGGTTTTAATGTTCCAACTGTTTCATAGCTTTCAAACAGTTTCGGCATCTGTTCTTCTGTGATTCCACAGATATCAAGCATTTCTTTTGACCAGCAACGATTTTTTACGTCCATTAACAACATACCGGACGCATCGGACATATCACTGCAATGAGTACCAGATAATTTATATGCCAGATAATCTTTCGGTAACATGATTTTTTTGATACGTTTGAAGTTTTCCGGCTCATTTTCTTTTACCCAGAGAATTTTCGGTGCAGTAAATCCTGCAAATGCGATATTTGCTGTATACTCAGAGAGTTTGTCTTTTCCGATTACTTCATTTAAGTAAGCAGTCTCTTTTGTTGTTCTTCCATCATTCCATAAAATTGCCGGACGGATAACTTCGTCATTTTCATCTAAGATAACCAAACCATGCATCTGTCCACCAAAGCTGATACCAGCAACCTGACTCTTATCACATTCTGCTGTCAGCTCCTTGATTCCCTCAATACTCTGTGTCCACCAGTCTTCTGGTTTCTGTTCGGACCAGCCTGGATGTGGAAAAGAAAGAGGATATTCTCTGGAAACAATTTTTTCAATTTTGCCTTCTCCGTTCATTAACAGTAATTTTACAGCGGATGTACCAAGGTCAACACCAATGTATAACATATTTTCTTCTCCTTATTCACTAAGAGGCTGCTCTTTCGGGCAGCCTCCATTTTTGATTCTTACCTGCAAAAATTATGCAAATGGATTTTCTGTTGGATACAGAGTTCCTTTTGGCTGGTTGTAGTCGATTTCTTCTACATCAATGCCAAGGTATTTAAATACTTCATAGAGCGCTTTTCCGAAGTGTCCGAAAGCAACTGCTCCGTGATGTGGATAGTTCTTTTCTACCAGTACGTGACGATAGAAACGTCCCATTTCCGGAATTGCAAAGATACCGATTGCACCGAAAGAACGAGTTGCTACCGGAAGAACTTCACCATGTGCGATGTATGCACGAAGTTTGCAGTCAGCTGTGCTCTGCAGACGATAGAATGTGATATCTCCAGGGATGATATCTCCTTCAAGAGTTCCCTGTGTTACTTCTTCCGGAAGTGCTCTTGCCATAATCATCTGATATTTCATAGAGCAGAAGGACAGTTTCTGGGAAGCTGTATTTCCACAATGGAATCCCATGAATGTATCTTTATGTGTATAGTTGAATTTTCCTTTAATTTCATCATTGTACATATCAGCCGGAACTGTGTTGTTGATATCAAGCAGAGTAACGATATCCTGGCTTACAACAGTACCAATGAATTCACTTAATGTTCCCCAGATATCTACTTCACAGGATACTGGAAGTCCTCTTCCTGTTAAACGGCTGTTTACATAGCAAGGTACAAAACCAAACTGTGTCTGGAATGCCGGCCAGCATTTTGTTGTCAGGGCAACATACTGTCTTGCACCTTTATGAGCTTCTACCCAGTCAAGCAGAGTAATTTCATACTGAGCAAGTTTTGGAAGAATTTCCGGTTTTTTATTTCCTTCTCCAAGTTCTTCTTCCATTTCTTTTACAATACCTTCGATACGTGGATCTCCGGCATGTTTGTTAAAGCTTTCAAACAGGTCAAGTTCGGAGTTTTCTTCGATTTCAACACCTAAATCATACAGACGTTTGATTGGAGCATTACAAGCAAGGAAGTCTGTAGGACGCGGTCCAAAGCTGATGATTTTTAAGTTTTTGATTGCAACGATTGCACGTGCGATTGGCTCGAATTCAGCAATCATATCCGCAACTTCTTCCGGTGTTCCAACTGGATATTCCGGAATATATGCTTTTAATTCACGCAGTTTTAAGTTGTAGCTTGCGTTAAGCATACCACAGTAAGCATCACCACGACCCTGTACTAAGTTGTCTCCTCTTTCTTCTGCTGCTGCAACAACCATAGCTGGTCCATGGAAGTATTTTACCAGTAAAGTTTCTTCTGTTTCCGGTCCAAAGTTTCCAAGATATACAACTAATGCATTACATCCTGCTTCACGCAGTTCTTTTAATGCCTGTTTCATATCCATTTCATTTTCTACAACTGTTGGACATTCGTAGATTTCACCTTTATAAGCAGCTGCTACTGCTTTTCTTCTGTTTTCTGACAGAGATTTTGGGAAACAGTTACGGCTTACTGCTACAATACCTAATTTTGCCTGTGGCATATTTGATAAATTCATTTTATTTTCCTCCTGAAAAATGAAACTAAAAATTTGATTTTAAATTTCTTATTTTACGGAAAGATTTTCTCCAATCAATCCTTCAAAAGCGCCCTGGATTTTTGCATCTTTATGTGCGATGAGCCATTTATTTTTTGCAAAAAGCAGTTTGTCTTCTGCTGTATTGTTCTGTGGTGCCGGTGCATCTTCGTTTGTTCCTTTCGGAAGAATGACTGCTGTACAGAACTTATTTTCATTTACATTACATGGTGCATAGTGAAGGGTGGTTGCATATACTTCCACGACCGTTCCTGCCGGAACAAGAAATGCTTCCATCTTCTCTGTCTGATATGTACCATCAGCTTCAATGTCCTGCTCTTTTCCAAGAATCAGGATTAAATCTGTTAATGCTACATTGACTTCACTATCTCTGTGGTATTCCACTGCATTCAACAGATAATTGCTTCCATTACAATAACCTACCTGAATCGGCATTCCTCCAAAAAGACTGTAAGCAATCTTTTCTACGCTTGGACAGGCTTCAAGGGCTTCATCTGAAGCAACATAAATAACATCATCCGGCTTTGGTGTTTTCTCAAGTGCAGCCAGAAGATCGCTTACGTTAAGTCCTGTTACGACTTTTCCGTATGGAGCAAATGCTTTGTCCGTGACATTTAAAATTTCCATGGGACGTTACCTCCTTCTTAATTAGTTTAGTCATTAAACTATATGCTTATGCTACCATCGAATGTAAAAAAAATCAAGTCGTTTTTTGCTTTTTTTATAAAAAAATTCTACTTGCAATTTTGCAAGCAGAATTTTAAATTTTTATCTTACTATATTTTATTTTACTATAACATCTGTACCCAGATATTGATTTGAAATTTCTGAAAGTGTTCCATCCTCTTTTAACGGCTCTAATGCCTGTTTTTCGATTGCCTGGATTAATCCATTATTTTTCTTACCAAAGATAGCAATTTTGGTATTTTTCGGCTTTTCAGTTAACTCATCTTCTATCGCACTGACATCTGCATAAGCATTTGTTGCTTCATATTTCTCGCAGTTTTCCTCTGTCATGCCAACGCTTGAAATCACACAATCATAAATGTCCGCATCTAATGATTTTAATAAATTTTTCTGGGTAGTATCGATAATTTCAAGTTTTAATCCCAGTTTTTCTGCTACCTGCTCTGCTACTTTTGCCTCAAATCCATCTGGTCTTGCGGTATCGGTATTTAAATAACTCATCGGAGAATCATTTAAATTCATTCCGACTTTTAAGACACCTTTTTCTATAGTAGAAATACTTCCATCAGAAGATGTCTTCCCCGCACCACAACCTGACAGGGAAATTATCATTAAAACAGCGGCTAACGCTACTGCTCCCAGTTTTCTTCTTATGTTTTTCACATTTTTTACCTCACTTTTTGTTTTTGTTAACGCATACATTCCATTTTGCTAACACTACGATATCATGCTCCCTCTTCTTTGTCAAATATGTGCCTTCGGTTCTTGCAAAAGGATTTTGCTAATGGTATGATAGAGCTAAAAGAAAAACTGGAAGGAGTCATTGAATTATTATGGCAAATTCTTGGAATGGAAAACCTTACTATTCATTCGATGCAATGCTAAAGGAACGATTTTCCACCAAAGTTTATAAAGTAGCATTAAATGGAGGAATGAGCTGTCCAAACCGTGACGGTACACTCGGAAACGGAGGCTGTATTTTCTGCAGTGCCGGAGGTTCCGGTGATTTTGCCGGAAATTCCCGTGACAGCATCACCACCCAAATTAAGATTCAGGCTGACCGCCTCAGAGAAAAACGTGGGGCAAAAAAATTTATTGCCTATTTTCAAGCATACACAAACACCTATGCTCCCGTTGACTATCTGGAAAAAATTTTTACAGAGGCACTTTCTTATCCCGATGTTGTCGCAATTTCTATCGGCACACGCCCCGACTGCCTTGGAGACGATGTCATTGCACTTCTAAAACGTTTGAATCAGATAAAGCCTGTCTGGGTTGAACTTGGTCTTCAAACCATGCATGAAGAAACTGCTCGCTACATTCGCAGAGGCTACTCACTCTCCTGTTTTGAAACAGCAGTAAAAAATTTAAAAGACGCAGGGCTTGAAGTCATTGTGCATACCATTCTTGGACTGCCAGGCGAATCAAAAGAAGATATTTTAGAAACGATTGATTATTTAAATCACAAAGACATTCAGGGAATTAAACTTCAGCTTCTGCATGTTTTAAAAGGAACCGATTTAGCTTCTGATTATCTGGATGGTAAATTTAAAGTCTACTCCATGGAAGAATATATTGATTTGGTCATCAGCTGCCTCGAACGCCTTTCACCAGACATCGTTGTCCATCGCGTAACAGGAGACGGTCCAAAAGCACTTTTAATTGCCCCTTTATGGAGCAGCGCAAAAAAAACAGTATTAAACACCCTTCATCATGAGTGTAAAATCCGAAACACCTGGCAGGGCAGACTGTTTCATGAAACCTGAAAACCTATCACAAATGTACTCTTGGATTTTTTCTGTAACTATCATAAAAGATTTCAAGAGAACATTACATTTAAAAGGAGGACTCTCATGGGAGAATCACTTACTTTATATAAACTTATTGTACTCTATATGCTGGAAAAGGTAGATTTTCCACTAACCAACGCACAGATTTCCGGATTTATTCTTGATAAAGGATATACTACCTATTTCCATTTACAGCAGGCACTTTCAGAGTTAACCGAATCCGAGTTAATCCACTGCGAAACTATCCGAAATTCTTCTTATTTCTCGATTACAAAATCCGGAGAACAGACACTTGAGTATTTCGGAAAAGAAATTCCTAAAGAAATCAAAGGAGAAATTGCTGAATTTTTCAAAAATAATGCAATGGAAATCAAGGAAGAACTTTCAACCTTTGCCAATTATTACAGAGGAGAAAAAGAAGGTTATCAGGTTCGATGCAGCGCAAAAGAAAAAGAAGTACCGCTTATTGAATTAACTATGACCGTTCCGACAAAAGCTGCCGCTGAAGCCGTGTGTGCTTCCTGGCAGACAAAAAATAAAGCCGTATATGAAAAACTGCTGGACATGCTCATGTAGCATGCTCAGCAATTTTTTTTAAATGTTCCTGTATCTGTTTTTCATATCCGTTTTCACTTGGATGATAAAATTTCGTCCCCTCTATCTCAGATGGAAGATACTGCTGTTTTACATAATGATTCGGATAATCATGTGCATACTTATATCCAATTCCACGTCCAAAATTTGACGCTCCTTTATAATGTGCATCCTGAAGATGCGGAGGAACGGTTGTTTTTACCTGTTTTACATTTTCCATTGCATCAAAAACCGCCATATATGCCGCATTGCTTTTTGGCGCACACGCTACATATAAAACTGCCTGCGATAAAATAATCTGAGCTTCCGGCATACCAACCCGCTCTACTGCCTGAGCTGCCGAAACTGCAACTTGAAGTGCCTGTGGATCTGCATTTCCTACATCTTCTGAAGCACAAATCATAATTCTTCTTGCAATAAATTTAATGTCCTCACCGGCATAAAGCATCTTTGCCAGATAATAAACTGCTGCATCAGGATTAGAACCTCTCATACTTTTGATAAATGCCGAAATCGTATCGTAATGATTGTCTCCGGTTTTATCATAACGCACTACTCGTTTCTGAATACATTCAGAGGCAACTTCTAATGTAATATGTATCTTTCCATCTTCACTTTTTTCGGTTGTAAGAATGGCAAGCTCTAATGCATTTAAAGCTGCTCTTGCATCTCCGCCTGCAATATCCGAAAGGAATTCTCTTGCATCGTCATCCAATACCGCACCATAAGCACCCATTCCTTTTTCGGTATCTGATACTGCCCTTAAAAGCAGCTTATCAATATCTTTCTTTTCAAGTGACTTTAATTCAAACACAATCGAGCGTGAAATCAGCGCACTGTTTACTTCAAAATACGGATTTTCCGTAGTTGCCCCGATTAAAACCAGCGTTCCATCCTCTACAAACGGAAGCAGATAATCCTGCTGCCCTTTATTAAACCGATGAATCTCATCTACAAATAAAATCGTCTTTTTTCCGTACATTCCAAGATAATCCTGTGCCGTTTTTACGACTTCTTCCATATCTTTCTTTCCGGCAACCGTCGCATTCATCTGACAAAATCTTGCACTTGTTGTATTTGCAATCACCTTTGCAAGTGTTGTCTTTCCGGTTCCCGGAGGTCCGTAAAAAATAATACTACTCAGTTTATCTGCCTTAATCGCACGATAAAGCAGTTTTCCCTTTCCAATAATATGTTCCTGACCTACCACCTCTTCTAAAGAAACCGGTCTCATCCTTGAAGCAAGCGGAGATTCGTTTTCTAAAGTCTGTTCTTTCATATAATCAAATAAATCCATAACCTTCTCCATTTCGTAAAATATATTTTGTCAAGCGGATATTCGCAATCCGCTTTCGCTACTTGCTTAAATTTACTCCAAAAGCAGTTCATCCACCGTAACAAATTCATAGTTTTCTTTTTCAAGCGTATCAATAATCTGAAATGCCGCCTGAACGGAAGTTTCAAAAATATCATGCATTAAAATAATATCACCTTCTTTCACATCTTTCACTACCCTTTTTACGATTTTTTCTGTATTTTGCAGTTTCCAGTCAAGAGAATCAACATTCCAGAAAACAGGAAGCATGGTCACACAAAAATCCATATTTTTCTTCCACTCTCCAAACGGGGGACGCACAAATGAAGGGCAGACTCCGGTTGTCTCATAAATTTTATTACAGCCCTTTAATATTTCTTCTTTCGCTTTCGATTCTGAAAGTTTATTTAACTGCACATGGTTATAAGTATGACTTCCGATTAAATGTCCTTCTTCTGCCATCCGTTTTACAATCTCTTCATTTCCTTCGATATTATTTCCAATCAGAAAAAAAGTTGCCATGACTTTTCGCTTTTTTAGACCATCTAAGAGTTCTTCTGTATAAACCGGATGGGGTCCGTCATCAAAGGTCAGTGCAATTTTCGGATGTTCCTCATCTGAAAGCGCTCCAAATACAGATTGTTCTTTTTTTTCAAAGTCTCCATCTAAACCTGCCACGGCGATTAACATAAAAAACAAAATCGTAATACCGGCTAATCCTTTTTTTTGCTTCATTCTTTTCTATCCAAATTCTCAGTTTTACTTGTTATAACAATATATTCAAAAAAAGCCGGATACTTCCAAAAAAGTATCCAGCTTTTTAAAACTTACATTTTTACAATTTTTTATTTGTAAAGCGGACATTCGCAATCCGTTCCGCACACTTGAGGCGGGGGAATGCTTATCTGCAGTAAAGCGGACATTCGCAATCCGCTTCGCTACTTGCTCATGAACGCAGTCGCTTCGCGATCTGTCAGTGGGAGC
>JABLTL010049383.1_pt1 | contig 18191 bp, 14 predicted proteins | sample 7160151 | NCBI WGS metagenome assembly JABLTL01 (sample SAMN14651223, study PRJNA627086) | human gut metagenome | isolation source: feces | host: Homo sapiens
AATTAGAAGATCAAAGAAAACGTCTCCATCACCCAATCTTGACGCAGATATATTGGTTGTGAATATCAATGGGAAGACATCTAAAAGAAGTTCAAGATTTTCATTACAAGAAAGGAAAGAATTAAATTTCATTGCCCTTTCACGAGGATCTTCTATTAAAACAATTTCATGAAGGACATCGTATTTTGGAGAATGAAGTTTGGCAAGGTGTTTCAAAGAGGAACAATAGAGATATTTCAAAGCGTCTTTGTCCTCTTTTAAAGAAACGAAGTGGGAAATGATACCTTTTTCACTAACACAGGGAATATCTTGGATTTGTTTTTGAAGCAAGGGTTTTTGTTTCTTTATAATGGAACTTCTAGCACCCATCTTTTCCACTTTTTCTAAGAATACGAGATTCTCCTCTGCAACACGTCGTTTTTGGAAATTAGTCAAAGCGATAACCGCTTCTCTGTTTTTGCTAAGCACTTTCTTTCTTAAGGTTTCAAGCTCATTCACGGAGAGGTCGTTTTCTTCGTCTTCTATTTGAAACGCTTCACGTATTTGGAGAGTCGTTTCCTCTATTTTGTTTATGTTTCCTAAGCGTAAGAAAGGGAAGGGAATCTTTTGGTTATCGTAGGAAAAGGACAGCTTTTCTACAATCCCGTCTAATGGACGATTGTTGTTTGTTGAAATAAGAACGGTTTTCTTTGCAAAGAAAGCGGAGAGTATCGTATTAAAAATAGTTTGAGTCTTGCCTGTTCCTGGAGGTCCTTGGACATAGGTAACTTTGTTTTTAAGAGCACCATAGATGAGCAAAGCTTGATCCACATTCACCCTATCGTCGAAAAGAACGATATTAGGAAGAACGTGCCCATTGTTAGAAAGGCTGGAATTGCCAAAGAAAGCTTTTAGAGGAGCGTTTAATGTATTCTCATTCCATCTTGTTTCGATCTTGCCAAAAAGTTCTGCAAGGTTAAGTTGAAAATCTCTTTGAAGGCAAAAGAAGTCAGGACGTGTATCAATTTTCTCAAAAGAAGAGATACCTTGTCGAAGAATTTCAAGAGTTCCCTCGAAGTCATTTATGAGGGATTCCTTGAATTCCGAAGCGCTTAATTCGGTATATGCATATAAAGAATGTTTCACCCCTTCGATAAGGAAAGACTGATTGATTTTTAAACCACCTTTGATTTTTATCTTTTTGTCTTTCGGAGAGAAAAAGATATTTTGATAGGCAACAATATATTTCTTAGGTCCATCATCAATGGAAAGACGAGAAAGAGCCAGTTCTGATTTTTTATTTTCCCACTCGTTTAAATCCTGTCGAATTACATAACGGACAAGTTGATGAATCTGTGCGTCATTTAATTCCAGCTCTTTTTCTTTTTCAAGCGTGGAGGCATCTATTCCTTTAACCATTGCATAATCTTTAATGTAAGGGTCCGAATCTGCTTCGCAGCATTTCTCTAAATATTGAAGAATGTTGTTATTGAAGTTTTCAAACTTTAACCAAGAAAATTCTTTTAAGTGATCGTTGATTTTCTGTACTAAATTTTCGTTATAGTTTCCTGTAGTAAAGGAAAGGACTTTAGCATCTAATATTCTTTCGTAAGCTAAAGTTAAATCAATTGTGTCCGTCCCTTTGAATTCATTAAAAACAGTTACAAACAATCTTTTCTTTTCTGGGTCAATGTCGTTCACAAAGCACCAAAAAGACGTGTTTCTCTTTTCTTTAAGAGAATCATAGACGACGTGAAGCCATTTTCCTTCCTTAATAGAAAGAGAAATTTCTCTAGCAATCACGTTCTCCTTTGCTTTGTCTTGTATCATATTGTCCCCATATCGGTAATATGATATCAATCTAATTGCTATTTTGGGAATTTATTTCATGGGATGAGGTAGAAAACAGTCACAAAAATATCTTTTATTGCAAAAGGTAACAAAAAAATTCGGTTGTTATTTATTTTTCTATATGTTTTTAGAATTCGTTTTTTAATAATGTGCCGGTTTCCCTAAAATGTTTTTAGTTGAAATGTGCCAGTTTCCCTAAAATGTTTGGAAGGAAATTGTGCGTTTTTCGATTTCTAAAAGCGTTGTTTTAAAGGGAGATTCTTCGACCTGACCACGTCTTTTTCTCGTTGTTTTTTCAAAGTGAAAAATAACTGTTATTTTGAACCACTAAGCCACTTGCTTTATGGATAATGAAATACGTTTCCTTGGAATATCTATTCCGATAACCTTTACTTTAACGATTTGACCAAGTTCAAGTTCATCACTTGGATGCTTAATAAAATGATCTGCTATTTCAGAAATATGGACCAAACCATCTTGATGAACGCCAATATCCACAAAGGCTCCAAAATCAGAAAGATTACGAACCGTACCGTTTAGAATCATACCAACCTGTAAATCTTTTATATCTTTTACTTTGTTATCTAATTCTGCACTTATGGCTTTTTCACGAGGGTCTCTTCCTGGTTTCTCTAATTCTTCAATGATATCTTTCAAGGTATACTCACCAACACCAAGTTCTTTAGAAAGAGATAGGATATCCATAGGATAATTGAGTTTTGTATTGGCTTTTTCCGTCCCTAAATCGGATAAGGAAACGCCTAATTTCTTTAAAAGCGCATAGGTTGCCTCATAATCTTTAGGATGCACGGCACTACGTTCTAGAGGATTCTCATTTTCGACACGAAGGAAGCCAGCTGCGTCTAAGAATGTCTTTTGCCCAAAGCCTTTTACTTTAAGTAAGTCTTTTCTTTCTTTAAAGGAGCCGTGTTCATCTCGGTAAGCAACGATGGCTTTCGCACTTCTTTCGTTTAAACCAGAAACGTATTTTAAAAGGGAGGATGAAGCAGTATTTAACCATACCCCCACTTCATTTACGGCATCGATTGTCGTATCGCCTAAAGTTTGTTTTAGACGGTTCTCATCCATATCGTGTTGGTACTGACCAACTCCAATGGATTCTGGTGGGATTTTAACGAGTTCCGCCATCGGATCAAGAAGTCTTCTCGCCAAGGAAACGGAGGATCTTTCTTCAATATCCATATTAGGGAATTCTTGAATGGCTAAAGGAGAGGCACTATAAACGGAAGCGCCTGACTCATTCACAATAACGATATGGACTTTTTCCAAATGATTCTTTTTTAAAAAGGATTCTAAGAAAGTTTGACTTTCTCTACTAGCTGTTCCATTTCCTAAAGCAATGTAATCAAATCCGTATTTTTGGAATAGGGAAAGAAGTTTTCCTTCCGCTTCCCTTTCTTTTCCAACTGTTGGATAGATAATTCCTGTGGACAAGACTTGTCCATTAGAATCAATAAGAGCCAGCTTACAGCCATTTTTATATCCAGGATCAAAGCCAAGGATTTGTTTCCCTTTTAAAGGGGAGGCAAGCAAAAGTTGTTTCAAGTTTTTTGAAAAGAGCACAAGCGAGGAATCTTCCGCTTTCTCAAATAATTCTTTGGTGATTTCATTCTCTAATGATGGGCCTGTTAAACGATTGTAGGAATCTTCCACCGTTTTTTCTAAATAAGAAGAGAAAGGAGAATCCCTATGAATGATTTTTCTTTCGATATGGTGACAAATGGTAAGCTCATCATATGCAAAAGAATAAGAAAGCTTCTTTTCTTTCTTGGCGCGTAACAAAGCTAAAATCTGATAGGACTTGATATGGGATACAGGGCAATCAAAATTATTGTAATTCTGATATTTGTTCTCCGTATCTTCTTTGGTTTGTTTGGCTTTAATTTTGCCAGTTTTATAGACGTATTCTTTAGCGAAAAGATAAAAATCAGGGTTGTCTGAAATATTCTCAGCAAGTATATCCATTGCACCTTGAAGAGCATCTTCTTCGCTAGGAACATCTTTATTTATAAAAGAAGACGCATATTTCTTTAAAGAAGAAAGATCCCCTTGCTGTTTTAAAAGATAGGTTGCTAAAGGTTCTAATCCTCTTTCTTTAGCAATGGATCCCCTTGTTTTTCTTTTTGGTTTATAAGGGCGATAAATGGTCTCTAAAAGAGATAAACTCGTACATGTCTCCACTCTTTCTTTGAGTTCGGGTGTTAATTTGCCTTGTTCCTCAATGGAAGAAAGGACGGTTTTCTTTCTCTCTTCTAGTTTTTCGAATTTCTCTTTTTCTTCAACAAAAGAACGTAAAACGACATCGGAAAGATTCCCGGTTTCTTCTTTTTTATAACGGGCAATAAAAGGAACGGTTGCGCCTTCCTCTAAAAGACGAAGGGTAGCTTCCACTTGTTTGGATGAAATGTTTAAAGTGCTAGATAAATATTGAATAATTTCCATAGTGAAAATGATACTAAACCTCCAGGGAATAGACTATGTCATAATTATGACTTTTTAATGCTAAAATACTTGAAAATCAGGAATGGAAAAGAAGATCGCCATATGTTGGAACTGGCCAATTCTCTTTGGAAACGAGCAGTTCTGCTTCATCGACGGATTTTCTAAGAACAGCCATTTCTTCTTTGAGTTTTGTTGCAGCAAAGAAAGCGTGTTCTTTTTCTTCGCCATCTTTTCTTGCGTCTTCTTTAATGAAAGAATCTAGACGTTTTAAGGAGGAGTAAGTGTCATTAAGCACTTTTTCCAAAGCGGTTTACTCTTCAGAAACGACCATGAATTCGTCTTTGTAAAAATCATCTAATTGAACGATTTCTCTTAACGCTTTATGAATGGCTGGTAAGTAAAGTTTATGAACCATGCGGGACATGGTTTTCGCTTCAATAACCGCCTTCGAATGATAGTCTTGGTATTTAATCGCTTCACGAGAATCAATTTCCGCCTCAGTGAAGATACGGCTACTAACTAAAAGGTCACGATTTTCTTTGCGGTCTAAGGCTGCGATCGCTTCAGGTGTGCTTCTAAGATTTGCAAGTCCACGCTTCTCCGCTTCTTTTTCCCACTCTTTGGAATAACCATTTCCATTGAAGATGATGCGTTTATGCTTTTGAATGGTTTCTTTAACCCATTCTCTCGCTGCTTTTTCTTTATCTTCGGCCTTCTCCATCAAGGAAGCCACTTCGTTAAGCCCTTCCCCTAACACCGCATTCAAATAAGTGTTTGGTTCGGCAATATTCTGTTCGCTTCCGACCATACGGAATTCAAAACGGTTGCTAGTAAAGGCAAATGGAGAGGTTCTGTTACGGTCTGCATCGTCTTTCAAGACAGTTGGTAAACCTTTGCTACCTGTAATCTTTTCGGCAGAACGTTTAGGACAACACGTCGTATCCATATTTCCACCTTCAAGAAGTTTGGTTAAATGATCGCCAAGATAGATACTAACGATTGCTGGAGGGGCTTCATTGGCGCCTAAACGGAAATCATTGCCATAAGAAGCGACAGACTCTCTTAAAAGACCCGCGTGCATATCTACACCACGAATGACGGCGGCCATGAAAATCAAGAAAAGAAGATTGTTTTCGGGGTCTTTTCCTGGAGAAAAGAAATTGATACCAGTGTCTGTTCCGACAGACCAGTTGTTATGTTTGCCAGAGCCATTAATTCCTTCGAATGGTTTCTCTTCAAGAAGACAAATCATGCCATGATGTTTTGCGATACGTTTAAGAAGTCTCATCACCAACTGGTTCTGATCAGCCGCTAAAGAAGAGGGAGCATAAATACAAGCCAGCTCATGTTGAGATTGGGCAACTTCATTATGTTCCGTTTTAGCAGGAATCCCCAATTTCCAAAGAACGTCGTTCACTTCCTTCATATAGGAAGAGATTTTTTCTCTAATTGGACCAAAATAATGGTCATCTAATTCCTGCCCCTTTGGAGCGCTCACCCCAAAAAGAGTGCGACCCGTATATACAAGATCCTTCCTTTTTAAATATTCTTCTCTTTCGACAAGGAAATATTCTTGCTCCGCGCCAGCATAGGAATAAACACGTTGAGCGGTTGTGTCGCCTAAAAGGCGTAAGACACGCAAGGCGGAATCAGAAAGATATTCTTCCGAACGAAGAAGAGGAGTTTTACCATCAAGAGCTTCACCATTATAACTGCAGAAAGCAGTAGGAATATAAAGCACAGCGCCATCTTCATCGTCCTCTAAAACAAAGGCTGGGCTTTGCGCGTCCCAAACGGTGTAGCCTCTTGCTTCAAAGGTGGCACGAAGCCCACCAGAAGGGAAAGAAGACGCGTCTGGTTCCCCTTTAATTAATTCGTTCCCCTTGAAATCATACGTGACTTCACCGAGAGCATTTGGTTTCCCGATAAAGGCGTCATGTTTCTCAGCGGATAAGCCGTTTAAAGGCTGAAACCAATGGGTATAATGAGTCGCTCCTTTTGAAAGAGCCCATTTTAACATTCCTGAAGCGATTTCATCCGCATAAGCGTGATCGAGTTCTTTTCTCTCCTCGATCGCTTCCTTTAAAGCGAGATAGGCTTCATTAGAAAGAAATTCTTTCCTTGCTTTATCGTTAAAGACATTCGTACCAAACAACGAAATAACATCGGATTTGTTTTTGCTCATGGATGTGACCTCTTAGGAAATATTTTGGATGTATTTTTCTTACATCCCATGGTTCTTTATTTTCGCTTATTTAGAAAAAATGTACATAAAAATTTAGATAAATTTAGAACTTTTTTCTTTCAAGACAAAAGGAAACGTTTAGACAATGTGAAACGGAAATTTGGACGTCTAATTCAAGATGGATAAAGACATTTAAGAAACAACTGTTTTAAAATATATGGAAGATGAGCTATATCTTCATTTCAGCAAGAAATAACGAGGAAGGGAAACTCGATTTCGCCTATCTTCAAACGGATGACTGCCTAAAGCCCTTAAGGGAAGAGGTTTTGTCCTTTGAAGAGAACGAAGAAAAAATACATAATATTTTAACCAACGAAGAAACAGGAATTGTCGCTTGGCAAGGATACGAAGATTGCCGTCTTTTATTAGATGAGTATAAGAAAATAGGTGTTGAACCCTTTGATTTTCAACTCTTTGATGTTCGATACATGCTTAACGTCATTGAAGAAGATGATGACGAATACGAACTAGAGACCTTTATCCCTCTATCTCTTCAAAAGAAAGAAACTCATTCCTATCCATTAAAAAGATGTTATTTCATTTTATATGCGTTAAAAAACATTCTATTTTCGTTAAGAGATAATTTTGAAAACTTCCTCAAAAGAAACGATTTCGAATCCTGTTTCTATTATTCCCTCGATGCATATTTTGGAATCAATCCAAAAGAAATCTATAATTCTCAATTAGCCGTAAAAGAACTTCTAGAAAAAGATATCCAGCATTATGTGTTTTTTGATTTCGAATGTGCAAATTGCTTAGATAAAATAGGCAAAATCTGTGAAATAGGCGCATTGATAACAGACGCATCCTTTAATATCGTCAAGGAAATCCATCATCCAATTAATCCAAATAGCGAATTTCATCTTCTTTCTAGTGACAAAATGCATGGTCTCCATCTTTTTTGGGAGGCAAATGATTATGAAGTGTATCGTAAAGCTCCTACTCTCCCTTATTTCTATGGTGAATTTAAAACGTTGTTTTCCGACGAAAAAGCCATCTATGTAGGTCACGCTGTTGATAATGATATTTCCTTTCTTTACACCGATTTGAAAAGAAATGGTTTAGAAGAGTTCTCCGTTCATGCTATTGACACCCAAAGAATGTATCGAAAATTAATCGATAAAACGAGTAAAAAGAGCATTAGTTTAGAAAACGCATTAATTGCTTTGCTTGGCGAAGAAGAACTTCAGAAATACACTCCTCACAAATCTTTAGATGATGCAAAAATGACGCTTGCGGTATTCAGAGCCATCTTAGAAAAATCTCAAATGACCATAGCTGAAATCTTAACCATGTTCCCACGTTGTTTAAGAAGTACGGAGCAAATTGATCTTTCTTTTGCATTAAAGGAAGCGAGTTATACGTTTCCTCTTCCTTATAATTCCGCCTCTATTGTCTTATCTTCACCGGAAGATCTTTATTGTGGCTACACAGCAGAAAACACGAGCGAGAGAATCTATCTAGAAGCCTGCCGTGATGATTTTGAAAAATCCAGGATTGAAACATACCAAGGAAGAAGATTTTTCTTTCAAAATTTTATTAAAAAGCAAAATGCTTATGAAGTGGAAAAATTAATATCGAAAGTGAAAGAAAAAGACGGGTTACTTGTGAATAATCCTCTCTATGCAGACGTAATCGTTTATGAAAAAACGATGGATATAAAGCGAGTTGCTCATAAGAAAAGCGTCTCTATAAAAGATTTGCTTTCTTAAATAAAAAGAGCGAGGACGTGTATCAATATTTAATTGAAAAACTCGTTTTTCTTATCGCGAGAAAGAAGAGATTGAGCAATTTCTTTCGCGCCTTTGTTACGAATAATAATTTCGTGAACCCCGTAAATAATTGGCATATCAATCTGATATTTGTCGCAAAGTTCTTTCGCTGCATTCAAAGAAAGTATGCCTTCCACTACCATGCCCACTTTGTCTACTGCTTCCTGAGGGGTAAAGCCTTGTCCAATATAATTGCCCGCTTGGTTGTTACGGCTGTGTTTGCTTGTGCAAGTAACAACAAGATCGCCTAATCCAGCTAAGCCAGAGAAAGTGTTTGAATCACATCCCATTGCGACACCCAGTTTTCTTAATTCATGCACGCCTCTGGTGATTAAAGCAGCTTTGGCATTATCGCCAAAACCAAGTCCATCGGAAATACCGCAGGCAATTGCAATGATGTTTTTAAAAGCACCACAAAGCTCACAACCCTTCCTGTCTTCATTGGTGTAAACACGGAAGGAATCCCCATGGAATATTTCTTGGGTTTTCTTAGCGTTTTCAATATTTTTACAAGCTGCAACAATGCAAGTTGGTAAAGAAAGTACCACTTCCTCAGCATGAGTTGGCCCAGTTAAAGCGACCACTTCATCTTTAATCTTTAATACGTCTTCAATGATTTCAGAGGTCGTAAGTAAGCTATTTTCTTCAACGCCTTTGGCTAAATCAATAATCAATTGGCCATGATAATAAGGTTTTATTTGTTCCGCTGTTTTTCGAATATAGGTAGAAGGAGTTGCAAAAACAATGACCTCAGAATCTTTAAGACATGTATCTAAATCAGATGAAAAAACGATTTTAGATGAAAGGATAGCCCCTGGAAGGTTTTTATGAAGGTGCGCCGAATTCAATAAATCCGCTTGTTCTTTCCGATGAGAATAACAAAATACATCCTTACCTTTTAATACCAAAAGATTCGAGATTGCACTTCCCCAAGTTCCACTTCCTAAAACACAAATTTTCATCATTCTCCTCCGTTTCACCTTTAATTAACTACATGTCTCTCTTCTTTTTAAGAATAGAGAGTTTTTGATTTAACTTCTTATAGACGTGTTCAACAACCCATTTCTCTGTTGAAAGAGTATACACATCTTCTAAATTAGCCCAACGCAAGCCAGAATTCTCGTCCTCTTTAATAATGAGCCTATCTTTTTCATCTTCTTGAAGAAGATAAGTTAAGTTTAGATGTAAATGAGAAGGGACATACACTCCTTTTCGATAATGGGCATCAACTGTAAGAATCTCTAAAGAGAAGATTTTTCTATCGTTTAATATTTGGAAATGAGAAAGGCCACTTTCTTCTTTCGCTTCTTTTAAAGCAACTTTCAAGCAATCGACTTCCCCGTCATTATGCCCGCCAAGCCAACTCCAAGATTGGAAAATCTTGTGATAGCAAAGAAGGACTTTTTCCCAATCTTTATTTACAATCCAACAAGAAGAGGTAACGTGGCAGATTTGATTCTCCCTACTAAAGATGTTTTCCTCTGTTTTTAAAGCGTGGAGGATGACTTCTTTATCCGCTTTCTCTTCTTCGTTAGAGGGAATAAATCCCTTAATTTGTTCAATTAATTCTTCCTTAGTCATTTGGTAGGCCTTCAAGATTATTAGCAAGCTCTTGCATCTTTAGAAAAACATTAGCTAATGGAAAACCATCCACCAAAGTATGGGATACGGTGATATTCAAAGTAAGATGATACGTTCCGTCATCATGTTTCTTGTATTTATCCCAAAGAATACGAGGAACCGATAGATTGTCATGGTCCCCCGATGGAGTTGGATGTCGAAAAGAAAGAACACTTAATAGAGGTAAGCAAGAAGCAAAGATAACATTTGGTTCATTACATAGAGGTGAAAGATCCAACTGATCATCCGGATTCAATTTCTTCGCTTTGTCATTTAATTCAACTACTTCTTTATAAAAAGCAGGGAAGTCTTTATTGAAAAGGCAACCAACATTGCTATAAACATCGGATTCTTCCATCACCGTCCAGGTTGGATGGATTTGATCGTAGTAATAAATGTGACCCTTCACTTCCCGAAGATGAAGTTCATATACGGAATTGATGGCTTTTGTTAAAAGATAAAGGAAAACTGGAAAGAAAGAGATACGTTTTTCTTCTTTGTATTTAACGATATTCGTTACATCAATATCGACATCTAAACCATAGCTAGGATCAGGGAATTTAGAGAAATGGAAATATTGATTTCTTTTCTTGTATGTTTTTAAATTGATTTCCGTTCTCATTCAATCATTCCTTTCATTTTTAGCTCTTGGAAAAGGTGCTCTTTAGCCAAGGGGTCTTTCTTTAAATCCCATTTATCAACATCAATATCGATGAGAGAATCCTTGGGATAGCTTTTTCTCATCATTTCGTCATATCCATCATAAAGGAAACGATAATAAGAGATCAGTTCTTCTCCCATTTCAAAGGAGCGACCTCTGCTTTGAATACGTTTTAGAACCGTTTCAAAAGAACCGTGAAGATAAACAAGTACCGTCTTCTTTCCTTTGGAATTCTCTTGAAGATCTTGCAAAATTTCTTTAAAGAAAGAATCGTATATCTTCATTTCCATCTCACTGATATTGCCTAATTCAAAATTCTTTTTCGCAAAATAACGGTCCTCAAAAATACTACGATCAAGCACAGCATTCTCTTCCTTTAAAGCTTCACGAATGGTATGAAATCTAGCACGCAAGAAAGATAATTGAAGAAGAAAAGGATAACGTTTTCTTTCTTTTTCTTCTGGTGTGGCTTTATAGAATAAAGGCAGGATTTCGTTTCCTTTTACCGTTTCAAAAAAAGAAGGTAAAGAAAGTTCTTCTTCTAGCATCTTTGTCGTCGTTGTTTTTCCGATTCCAATCATTCCACCTACAACTATCATTTCCGAACCTCTGAATCTTTTAGATTATCTACTCTTCCGTTTTTCTTTTCCATAGGAAACATTCTTCGTAAGAAAAAACCAAGACCATGTCTTTTCTTTTTAGAAGTATTTACAAAAAGGTTGCTCACTTTTTCAGATTGTATCTATCTTTTATGCGATAAGTGACTTTAGATTGGAAGCATTTTGATTCCAATTGGGTCACTTTTTCATCGATATTGTCCGCGTTTATTGTTGACCTAAAGACGATCCAATTGAGATAATCTTGTAAATTTTCGCTTCTGGATCCCATATGGACGACCATATTTCTTTCCACCTCCGCGCAGAAAGCGTTGATGGGCTGCATATGCTTCTTGGATTCCTTGACGACCGATTTCCATATCTCATCCGTTGCATTCAACTCTTTTATGAGCTTGTCGTGGGAGAATATCCCATCATGAATGATGTGGCTGCCCGGAGCGATGTGCTTGCCGTATGAATCAAGGCATTGTTTGCTTGACACATGCCCTCTTCCTACGATTTCAGCGTATTTGTTGCCATTGCTGTCTATCGCGCAGGCGACAACTATTTGATTCATCGATTGCCCCCGATATTTAAGGCCGTTGGCTTTGGCGACCAAATGCCTCTTGTTCACGGGTATCAGCTTCTCATCCAGCCAAACAACGTCGGACAGCATCGCATCTTTTGTCATTTGGCCCGCGACCTTGTATATCTTCATCCTCCACATGTAGGCGGTTCTGCTGGATATGGACAAAACATCCATGATCGTTTCCAACTTGGCGCCATCGATCACCATGATAATCGGTTTTCTCAATGCCTCTTTGCCCAGTTTCGCCGACGAGAATATCGTCTTCGTCGTTTCTGAGAATGCCTTCCCGCAAGACAAGCACTTGTATCTTTGCCTGCCATTTCTTTTCCCGTTTTTCTTAAAAATGGAATCGCCGCAAAAAGGGCAAAACCGCTTCTTTGATTCCGTCAAAAAAGTTCCTTTCTGGAACGTAGGCAGCCATCAGCGAAAGGAACCGCGCTAACAAAACCAGTATTGATGGCTGCCTGCGTTCGTTTTGTTAGCAAACTGATTATATAGCAAAAGGTTGCCGGCCTTAATCGATCAGCAACCTTTTTGTAAATACTTCTATTTCTTTTTAAAATTCTTATGTAAAAAATAAAAAAGTTCTAAAAAGGATTTTCACTTACCGCTATAATAATATTCCAAGGACAAGAAAAAATTCCTATTAAAACAAACAAGACTCATAAGAAGCTGTTGCGTATTTTAATAGAAACTGGTCCGAATTCATACACTAGGAGGACATACAAGTATGAAAAAATCAGCCCTATTTGTCTTAGGCGCTTCTATGCTCACACTCGCTTCTTGCGGAGACAACACGAGTTCCAAAGAAAGTAACGGTGGCGAAACCACGAAAACCGTTAAAGTCGCTTTAGTCACAGACTCTGGCACACTTAACGACCACAACTTCAACCAAACATCTTGGGAAGCCGTTAACGCATGGGCCGTCGAAAACGGTGGCGGAACCGTCAAAGATCAAATCGTTAGCAACGGAAACGTTTTGACCAAGTATTATCAACCAACTGCCGTCGGTGGAGACTTCACCACAACCGAAAGAGTCGCCGCTATTAAAGCTGCTGCTGACTGGGGTGCGAATTTCATCGTTCTTCCTGGTTACTTATTCCAACCAGTCGTCAAACAAGTTCAAGCCAATGCTAAATACAAAGACATTCATTTCCTTGCTTTGGACTGCGTTAACCAAGACAGCGATAATGGATATGCCGAATATACTCTTCAAAAGAACGTCTCTATGACTCAATACCACGAAGAGCAAGCCGGCTTTATGGCCGGTTATGGCGCTGTTAAAGAAGGTTTAAGAAACTTAGGCTTCATCGGTGGTATGGCAGTTCCAGCCGTTGTTCGTTATGGCTATGGCTATATCCAAGGTGCTGAAAAAGCTGCAACCGAACTTAATCTCGCAGACAATGCGATTAAGATGCAATATTACTATGCTGGCGCTTTTGCTTCTACCCCTGAAGCAACCAACTTTGCTACCAGCTGGTATAACGCAGGAACCGAAAGTATCTTCGCTTGTGGTGGTGCCGTCTATAACTCCGTAACCACTGCTCTTTCCGGATTATCCAACAAGACTGGAAAAACCTGGATTGGTGTCGATACCAATCAACACGCTGATACTTCCATCAGACCAGAAGGTACAAGAGAATTACTTCTCACTTCTGCTATGAAAGGCTTAGGAGAATCCATCAAATCTGCTTTGACCGATTGGAAGAATAATGGCTATAAGAATTTCTCTGACAAACTCGCTGGCAAGATCGAGAATCTTGGAATCAACGAAGATGCCGTTGCCCTTCCAACTCCAGAAGTAACTGGTGACGCTGATTGCTGGGGTTTCAAGAACTTCACAATCGATAACTATAAGACTTTGGTTAGCCAAATGAAGGCTGGAAATATCACCATTTCCGCTGCCACCGACGCGAAGCCAACCGTCACAAAAGTTCAAGTCACATACAACAACGCAGACAACTAAATTGTCTATAATGAGGGGGTCTTTATGGCCCCCTTTCCTTCAAAAAGGAGTTTTTTATATGGAAGAAAACGTTCTTGAGCTGCGACATATTTGCAAATATTTCCCTGGCATTAAAGCAAATGACGACATTTCTTTGACGTTAAGAAAAGGAGAAATACACGCACTCTTAGGCGAAAATGGCGCAGGAAAATCCACTTTGATGTCCATGGTCTCTGGCTTATATGAACCAGATTCTGGTGAAATATTGCTCAATGGTGAAAAAGTTTCTATCAAAGACCCGCATGAAGCTTGTAAATTAGGAATTGGCATGGTCCACCAACATTTCATGCTTGTAGGCGTTTTTTCAGCATTGGAAAACATCATTCTTGGTGAAGAACCAACTGGCCTTTTTGGCTTTATTAAACCAATAGAGGCTCGCAAAAAATTAGAGAGCCTTTGCGAAAAATATAATTTCCATATTGATTTGGACGAAAAAATCGATGACATGTCTGTAGGTGAACAGCAAAAAGTCGAAATTCTGAAGATGCTTTTCCGTGATTCCAACATCTTGATTTTTGATGAACCTACAGCCGTTTTGACACCTCAAGAAATCGACGACTTAATGATTTCGATGAAGAATTTGGCAAAAGAAGGAAAGTCGATTCTCTTTATTTCACATAAATTAAATGAAATCATGGCTGTCTCTGATCGTGTTAGTGTCTTAAGAAAAGGAAAATGCGTTGAAACACTCAATACAAAAGATACGACAGAGGAACAGCTTTCCCGTTTAATGGTCGGAAGAGACGTTCAACTTGTCGTTCAAAAGACGGAAGCAAAACCAGGCGCGGATATTCTTACCATCCGTAATTTGACCGTTTTTAACCAAGAAAAAGGAAAAGATACCGTTAATAACGTTTCTCTTTCCGTTCGTCAGGGAGAAATCGTTTGCTTAGCCGGAATTGAAGGCAATGGACAAAGCGATTTAATCTACGCCTTAACGGGTATTTGCAAAGCAAAGTCTGGTGAGATTATCCTTCATAACGTCAAGAACCCCCACTATAACGAAAAGAAAAAAGAAGAATGTAAACAAGCTGGCAAAGAATATAAGGAAGAACCTTATATCGATGCCCATTTAGAAAAATTAAGCATTAGAAAGAGAGCTTTGGCGGGCCTTTCTCATATTCCTGAAGATCGCCACAAATATGGTTTAGCCTTAGACTTCTCTTTACAAGATAACCTTGTTTTGCAACGTTATTTTGAAAAACCGTATTCTATTTTTGGCGTAAGAAATAAAAAAGCCATTCGTGAATACGCTCAAAAATTAATTGAGCAATACGATATTCGCTCTTCTTTAGGAGCAAGTACAACAGTCCGCTCAATGTCGGGCGGTAATCAGCAAAAAGCCATCATCGGACGTCAATTAGATTTGGGCTCTCCTCTTTTAATTGCCGTATCCCCTACACGTGGTTTGGATGTTGGCGCGATTGAAAAAATCCATAATCAACTTATCGAGAGCAGAGACTCGGGAAAAGCCGTTCTCCTTGTTTCTCTAGAATTAGAAGAAGTCATGAACGTTTCTGACCGTATTCTTGTAATGCATAATGGCAAAATTGTTGCGAATTTAAACCCAAAGAAGACAACGGTCGAGGAAATCGGCCTTTATATGTCAGGTGCAAAAGTGCAGGAAGGGATGGGAGAATAATATGAAAAAATTCAAAGAATCCATGAAAGCCTTCTTCGCTAAGATTGGTGCTTTCTTCAAAAAAGTCGGTTCCTTCCTAAACAAATACGTTTGGCATTATCTCCGTTATGTTTTCGTTCCGATTGCAAAATTCTTTTCTTGGCTTTTCCATTTCCGGGCAGCAAGATCCGTTATCAGTTCGATTATTTGCGTCTTTATCGGTATCTTTGTAGGCTTCATCGTCATGCTTATTCGTGATCCAGCAAACTGTTTCGCTGGATTAAGCGTCCTTCTATCTTCTGGCTTCCAAGGAATGTCAGAAGGTGATTTTGACGCAATATCTCACGTCATTGGCACTTTAACTCCAATGATTTTGGCCGGCATTTCCATTTCCTTTGCTTTCAAACTTGGTTTATTTAACATTGGCATTACAGGTCAATTAACCATGGGGGCCTTCCTTTCTTTGATTTTCTCTTTCATGGGTATGCCTTGGTACGTCTGTTTGCTAATCGGCATGCTTGGAGGAGCTTTTATTGGTTTCCTTTCTGGCTTCTTGAAAGCGAAATTCAACGTCAATGAAGTCCTTTCTGGCATCATGTTTAACTGGATTGTCTATTATCTTTGTGGTTTGATTGGCGATTATTTACCAAAAGAATGGATCGACGCTTCAAATAAAACTCAGCTTGCCAAAATGGCACAAAACGGAAGACTTCCAGCCCTTTTCTCTGAATACACAGCCGATGGATATATCAATCCGGCTTATTACAATGTAACGGCTGGTATTTTTATCGCAATTGTAATTGCCGTATTCATTTGGTTTATTTTGAAATACACCAAATTCGGTTTTGAACTAAAACTTTGCGGCTCAAATAAGTTTGCAGCGAAATACGCCGGTATTAATCAAAACTCTAACATCATTCTTTCTTTGGTGATTTCTGGTGCAATTGCTGGAATTTGTGGATATATGGTCTTTGCCACTCCTTCTCCTAAAGGATTTACTTTTGGAGCATTAGATGGGGTTATGTTGTCAGATGGATTTAACGGAATATCCGTTGCTTTAATCGGTCAAACCGATCCAATTGGATGCATTTTCTCCTCTTTCTTCCTTGCCTATATCAACGAAGGACAAACACAAATCGTTAATGTCTCTATCCTTTATTCCAAGTATTACATGGAGTTAATTAAGGCGGTAATCATCTATGTTGCTTCATTTAGCGCTTTTATCGCTTATCTCATTAGGAACGCCAATGAAAAGAGCAAAGGACAAATCGACGCTAGTTTCAAAGAACTATATCGTCCCAAAAAGGAGGAAACCGTATGAACTTACTTATTTTAGAAGGCATAAGCATCAGCCCTTATGTTTGGGGAACGCTCATTTTCTCCTTCATTGTATTTGGTGTTGGTTTCACCCTTGGAGGCTTTGGAGGAATGTTTTCTGAATGTTCTGGTATTATCAACATTGCTTTAGACGGTGCTATGTTATTAGGAGCCTTCTCTGGCCTTCTTGTTTGCTCGCAAATCGGAGACGCTTTGAAAGGAAATGAATTACTAAACAACTGGGCTTTCGTTAATTTCATATATTTGATAGGCCTTTTTGTTTGCGTGATCGTTGCTTTTGCTTTCTCTTTCTTGCTTTCTTTTGTTTCGATTCGTTTGAAAGCAGATCAAACCATTGTAGGCACTGCCTTAAATAGTCTTGTAGCTGCTATTGTCTTGATTGGTAACACAATTCATCGTGCGGCCGATCTTCCGGAAATGGATGTTTCCATGTTCTATAACGTCATGCTTTATAAATTTGAGAACATGGACTTCTTTAATGGCATGTTCTCTAATTTAAACATAACCATTATCGTTGGAATTATTTTGATTGTTGTTTTGACATTGATTATGAACAAGACGAGATTGGGTTTAAGAATCCGTGCTTGCGGTGAAAATCCAGCTGCTGCTGATTCCGTCGGCATAAAAGTCAATAAGATGAGATATATTGGCACTGCTATCGGCTCTGTTTCCGCTGCAATTGGCGGTTATATCATCTTCACTTGCTTACGTTTAGGTGAATGGACCCTAACTTCCGGAGTCTTCGGTTATGGTTTCTTGGTATTAGCAATTGAAATTCTTGGAAACTGGAAAGCGAAAAACATCACTTTCGCCGCTCTATTCTTTGCTTTATTCACTTCCCTTGGAACCTTCATGACAACGGCATTCTCAGGCGGAGTGAAAGCCTTCTATAATTCCAAAGCCTTCTATTGCATGTTGCCATATTTATTAGCAGTTCTCTCCCTTATCTTCTTCTCTAAAAAGAGTCATGCTCCGAAAGCGGAAGGAATCCCTTACGACAAGTCAGCTCGTTAAAAAGAGCCAACCCCTGTATTTGTTTTCAAAAGAATTTGCGTTCTCTTAAGGCTAAGGGAACGCTTTTCATATATAATAGAATAACTTGAAAAAGAGGATTTCCTATTATGTATCAAGAACTTCAAAAAGGATGGCTTGAGGTTATTACTGGGCCTATGTTTGCTGGAAAAAGCGAAGAATTAATTCGTCGTGTAAAGACCCTTTCTTATACCAAGATGAAAATCATCGCTTTTAAACCAGCGATTGATGATCGTTATGATAAAACAGCCATTGCTTCCCATGATGGAGCCAAATATGAGGCTTATGCCATTAAAAACGCACAATCTATTTTAGAGTTGGTTAAAGAGGACACCCAAGTTGTTGCCATCGATGAGATTCAATTTTTTGATATGAGTATCGTTAAGATTTGCGAAGAATTAGCGGATAGAGGCATTCGA
>JABLTL010114916.1_pt1 | contig 18170 bp, 16 predicted proteins | sample 7160151 | NCBI WGS metagenome assembly JABLTL01 (sample SAMN14651223, study PRJNA627086) | human gut metagenome | isolation source: feces | host: Homo sapiens
CAAGCAAGAAGATAAGCCAAGTGATATCCCCCGTCTTCATAATCACATTGCCAAGCAAGAAGAGCATAATAAACGCAATGCCTATCGAACCCACATCGCCAGCAAAGCACTTGGCTTTACCCTTCGGTCGGAAATTGAATATACAAAACACTATTGCTGCAATAATCGTTGTGAAGATCAGCGATTGCGCCACAAACTTATCGTCTGCATTTAATGCAGCTAATGGAATTAAAACAGCTAATGAATATCCAGCCGTTATTCCATTTATTCCGTCCATAAAGTTTATTACGTTTGTTGCTCCTACGTAAACAATCAGAGCCACCAACACAATCCACCACATCTCCCAGTGCAGGATATCCAACTGATAAAAAGCCATGGCAGCCGCAGCAAACTGTGCCACAAGTCTCACAGAGTCAGGCAGCGAATGAATGTCATCCACAAAGCTCACTCCAGCCACCAATGTCAGTCCAGCCAAGAACCAAGGATAATCAAAACCGAAGAAAGCACTCCACACCCAAGCACCAATCATAAAGATGATGCCGCCACCGCGCAGCACAATCGTCGAATGCGACGACCTCTGGTTAGGCTTGTCAATGATGTTACACTTGTCCGCAATGCGGAAATACACGAGTTCCGCCACCAATAGCAGAACGAAAATAATAATATAAGTTGTCATAAAAATAAATTGATTTTTTTACAAACGAAAGAATATAATAGACAGTGGCTTAGTCAACAGGGCAAAACCCTGCTGACTAAGTCACTTATGGAATATCTAAAAAAATTTAATGTGCTTTATAAAAAATGTATGGTACAAATAAAGTGTGTACCGATATAGAATAAATATAGGTTAAGTAGTTACGCCACCTTAAATCTTATTTAATGCTTTATTTTTTTAACCTCATCAGCAGACAAACCAGTCATCTGAACAATATCATCTAAAGAAAAGCCTTTTGCCTTCATTTTTGTAGCAATTTCCATTGCTTTGTTTCTCTCTCCTTTTATAAGACCCTCTTCAAGACCTTCTTCTCGACCTTCTTTTTTAGCATTGTCAAGCGTATTCCGCATGTCGCGGAATGCCTTGAGACTGTCCTCATATTCACGAAGCTCAGTTCTTGTGAAACCTGCTATTTCAGCCTGTTTAAACAAACGGGTGAATACGGCTGTCTGGAGGTACGTAGGCTGACGGTCAAGACGTGAGAGATTCTGAAGTACATAAATCCACTTGTCGTAGTTGCTCTTAAGCTCTTCTATGCTTTTGTCGAACTTTGATATTTCCACATACTTGAATGTGAGCTTATCATTAAACACTTTGTGAGTCTGTTTGTCAAGCAAACCGATATCGTGGTTTATTGTGTCTTTTGCAAAAGATGGTTCTGTCATATCATAGTTGAGCAATGCCACTACATATACGTGCTTTAACTCGTAATTCCATAGACCACCCTTCTGTGCCTGTTCACGAATTGGGAATGTAGCATAATACAAAGAACGGTCTTTGAAATACTGTTGACTGGCATTCTGCATCTCAACAATAAACTTCTCGCCTTTCTCATTCTCACAATATACATCGAATATTGCCTTGCGTTCGGAATGCACATCGCCCACGTGCTCACTGTTGAGATAAGTTACGTCCTTAACAACCTGTTCACCATCAAACAGGGAATTGAGGAAATCAATAAGCAGATCCTTGTTGGGGTCTGTACCAAAGATTCGCTTGAAACCGAAGTCGGTCAGCAAACTGATATATCGTTCTTCTGTATATCGCATAGCCTTAATGTTTTGTTTGTTAGTTACAAAGATATACAATAAATCTGACAACAACAATGTTTGAAGATAAATTTTGATGGCTTTTAATACTTGTACGGTAGTATATACAAAACCATGCAACAATTCAGTTCACACCACACTATTGTTTTTCCTTTTCCAAAGGTTTTGTTTCACTTATTTTCTGAATTAGCAACATTTGGTTGCATTCATTTTTTTTCAATTGTTTGTATATATCTGTAACGGTAGTATCCACTTTTTCTAAACATTGGATAACTGGATAATACTGTTGTTCTGTTAAGGTAGATTTTCCGAAACAATTGGATAAAGGGATACTTAAAATAGGAATAAGCAAAGATGTCAGAAGTGTTATTTTTGTTAGACATAAACTTGCTTTCGTATGCTTCAACTCCTCTTCATATTGTAAAACTTCAGGCAATTTAAAATCATTACCAACAAAAGAGACCAATGCCTGTGTTTCATATACATCTCCAACAAAAAAATGCCATAGTTTCCGTGTCAATAAATCTGAACAGACATCACCTTCCATAATATCTGAACAAGAATCATCTTTAACTACACATTTTCCGCTATGACATTCAACAGTTCCTTTTTCGAAACTATACTTGTGATTTTCCTTAACAACTGCAACGTTATGATCATTCAAATCATGACAGAAGAATGAATCACTCGATAAAGAATCTATAACGTAAATCATCCCTTCTTGTTCCATATAATCAAGAATAGACAATACAGACATCAACCTTTGTTTACTTTTTAATAAAGTATTATCATTACAATCTTTTGCATATAGCATATATGCCGAGTCTTTGCCCCGTAAGAATACGGCCAAGCTCTTCATCGAAAAGCAATCAGACAAAACTTCAAAACATTGTTTTTCCCCATGATTTGAAAGCAAACGTCTTGCCACATCCTTGTCTAATTCTGAAAATGTCCTCATCTTTTCTTTCCTTTTTTCGTCTTATTCGATAAACGATTTTGGTATTTTTCTTTACCCTTTTCCTTCTTCAATCGATTTAATTCAGCCTCTAATTTAGCTATCCTATTATCCTTATCAGCATTTTGTTTTTCCAAATTATGAGTATACTCTATAGGCTCCACAAATGAATATCCCTTATTCTTAACCTCTGAAACATTTTTTTTATAATCGTCTGAACCAGGTACAGCCGTTAATAATTTCTGGATATTATCTTGCAAATCATATCGTAATCTAACGATACTTTTCCCATTAAAATCGATACCTGTCTTTAGAATGTTTTTTGTATCATCCCATGATTCATTTGCAATATATGCAAAAAATGTATTCTCGAACAGACTCAGTACATCCGGTTTGTTTTCATCATAAAACCCTGCTTCTACCATATATGCCATCATAGCCATAGGTGTACAGAATACTTTCTCTTTTAAGTTAAGTTCTGCTGCGCAAGGATATATTCTGAAAGTATTTGTAATAACATAATATTTATATTCCAACAAATCAGCCCGTTCATCTTTGTTCCCGTCTCTTTTTCGCTCTTTAATATTAAGATCTCTTACAGAAAGATATAGTTTAGTATCAGTCCTTGCAATTGTTTCGTTTTTATTTTCATCTCTTCGTTCAGCCTTCTCTGTGTTATGTGTAGCTTCCAAAGCTTTTTCAAAAAGCTGATTACGTAGAGATATATCTGCTTCTTTATCACTGTCATAAATATCATTATCATAAGGCATACTCCCTATAAATATGTTTTTATAACCAGACAAGCATTCTTTTACAACATCTATAGTGTACTCACAACCCTTCTCTTTGTCATAGTAGTTACTTATAAACACATGCCACGATTTTTCCCCATTAGCATTCTTGTTTTTATAATATGCTTCAACAAAGATATTTTTAATATTATTTTCAATCCATTGTTCGTTTCCGTTTTCAATAAAACTCCTTACAAAGTTATATTTCTTTGTTGCCGCCTCTGCATGGTCGAAGATTTCGGTTAGCACTTCTGTTGGGATATAAATCTTACAATTACAATTTGTCAGAACTTTTAGTAGTCGTTTATACTGAACACTTCGCTCTCCATTGTCTGTAATCAGATAAAGAACAAAGTCTGTGTCCAAAACAAATACTTTACGTCCAATTACACTATGCTTAAAATTAGCCAGTAAAGGATCACTTGCCAACAATTGCATTGTTATTAAGCTTCGAGCCATAGTATCTAATGTCGTATGCTGCTCTTCTGTAGGATGAGCAATGACATTTCCTATTGATAGCAATATCTGTTCTTTTAGTCTTTTATTCCCTTCTAAATGAAATCCCGCCTTGGTTTGCAGCTGTGCTATTTCATCCAAGTTCTTACCTTCATCAACACCTAATGTCTTATAACAAGACACACGAATATAGTAATCAATACAAGCCTTGATATTTTGTTTTACTTGCAACTCGTTCTTAATTGGCACTTGTTGCTTAACATCAAGAAAAATATCATCAACCAACTTATCAAATAAAGATTTTTGTTGCGATATATACTGATCACTTTTAGCTTGAGTTTTTTCTGTTAATGAAACGCCACCTTTCGCATCAACGTCAATAAATCCATCAACTTTCAACGCATTCACAGCATTATTTACCAATTCTCTGTTGAATGAGAATCCTGATAGTTCATTGTTTACAAGTTGATATATTTCATCAATACTACCAGTCTTTTTATTTGTATCAAGAATATAAACAAGAATCTTTTTATGAAACAGCATTTCGCGTTTCTGCACTTTTACTGCATCAAAAAGCAAGCAAGCTTTTATCATTGCCGCCTCTAAGTCTTTATCTTCATTAAATATATCAGACATAAGTAAGTGATCTAAATTATTTATATATATCAGTACTAATTTATTAAACTAATCTGTTATAACCGTTATCTTCTCAATATCTAATTCTTTAAGAACATTATCAATTGTAAGTAAACTTATATAGTCTCCTCTTTGAAGGGCAGTTGCAATATGAACAGCATCATCCGACGATATATGAATACCCGATTTTATAGAATTGGGTACTTGACAAAAATATTTTGCAGTTTCAATATCTACATCTTCCACTATAAGCCATGATGGTGGTTGCTGGATTGTTGCAGTTATTCTATTCAGAGACATAGTACCCTTTTCAATTTCATTCTTAAAAATCATATTGAACTTATTTATTAGTTCTATAAAGGCAAAAGTTGAAGTAACTATATATCCGCTATTTCCTTCTTTGTCGCAGACAACAGAATTTACCATTCTCAACATATTTTTCTTCAGATTCGCCCCTTCTGATAATTCTGAATGCGGTAGAGATGGATTGTATTGTCTCATAATATCAGACAAGACACATGTATCAACTAACAAATAATTCATGGCCATTCTATTTGATGTAAACTATCAAAAAGTATATACATATCAGCCCAACTGCTTACAGAATCATCATATATACACGCTTCTGACATTAAAGCAAAAGGATTGGTTTTTGAACTAACAAACTTTTCAACAAACTCATTGTTCTGTAATGCTTTTGCTAAAGCGTAGCTTGTTAAGGGTATGGAAATAATTTGTTTCGGAAGATTCTCAAGTTTATCCATTAATTGTAATGGAAGGACAGAACCTTTCTTTTTCCTTTTTTCCAACTCATCGACCAATAATCCTACAGGTAAGAATGGATAATCTTCATAATTTTCATAACAATCACTTAACTTATGCTTATCAAGTAGGTCATCAATATCCTTTCTACTTGTTATACAAAATCCCATTATAATTGTATTTTTGTTGGAGTCAATTCATCAACATTCAAATTCGCAACAGGTCTATCCAATGAAAAATGATCTGTTCCTTCATCTAATATCATGGCAACCTTTGCTCTATCTATAGTTTCCCATTTATTTTTAATAGCCTTTTCTATTAGAATATAAAGGTATTTCAGAAACTTACCAGGAATAAACGCTGATCTTTCCATAGTATAGTCAATGGCATCTTGCGTAAAAGGTGATATAGATGTATTATCCTTATCAATACGTGAAGCCTTTAAATATATTTCAGCCAAAGCACGAATCATTTCTGGTTCATTTGACATTGGTTTGAAAAAGATGGTATTCTCAGAAGAAGTATTTCCACCTAAACTACAAAATCTATCCAATCCTGCAGCTGCCCAATGTGGCATCAATAGTTCTTGACTATTAGGATGTATAGTTAAGAGTATTTTGAAAAAGCCATCTATAGCATTTGAGTTGTTTCCATCCACAAAATAAGTACGAAGATTCTCACAAAACGCACGTCTTTCGTTAAAATTCTGATATTGTATCATTTTTTCTGCTTCATCCAAAAGAATGATACAATTTGTAAACAATGCTGCCTTCAAAAGTTTTTCTACCTTACCAAATAAAAACACTAATCCCTCTTTTTTCCAAAAAAACTCAGAAGGGTTGTCTTTAAGAGCATCCATAAATCGAGAATAATCGCCACTGAAAAGAGAGGCTTCATCATCAATCAATCCTGCTTTCACCAGTTCTTTACAAACAAAAGAGTTTACCTCAAACACATCTACTCCTTTATCATGCAACCATGTGTCATTTGCTATCGTTGTCTCGTAATTACTTTCGGTTATAGACTCATCAATGACATCATCAAGTAATCCGCTCAAAGCTCTTAATCTACAAAACACTGTCAAAAACAAGCCTTCTTTATGCATGGCTGTGAATATAGAATGAGCCACTTGTGACAGAGTACGATTGCGATTGTCCGCAGAAGGTGCCACATACACAGCATAAATAACGCTCTTTCCATCCGACATTTCATCACCTAAGTCTTTATTTATAGACTTTTTCATATAATTCAAGAATGCTGTTTTACCAATGCCACGTCCTTTATATGCAGCATAATCCATCATCAAGCCAATCTGATTCTGAGAATTTACTATATGTTCACGGAAAGCATTCATCTCTTCTTGGCGAATAGATTTCAAGAATATGCTACCATTTACTCGTGAATCGTCACTATAAGGAACGACAGAAGGATTAGCTGGGAATGGATTTTGTACAAACCCCAATTTTCTATACTGATTTTCCTGCTCTGCTATAACTTTCGGTTTACGGATCAAATTGTTACTCATTTTTCTAAAGGTTTTAATGCAATTAAAGAATATAATATTCCATTAAGATAAACTCCTCTTCTATTAATCTGAATTTTCATATCAAGTCGTAAATCTGTTTCCAAAGAAATAGAATAAGGAATTTTATGAAGAATTGATAATTCGTATGTTTTTTGTAAGAATTGTTCGAATGTGTGAGGATTGATTCTCAACAATCTACAAACCTCATCACGAATGTCTTGTAATGATATATATATTATTGTTTGTTTATTATAATATTTCTGATATACCTCAACCAATGTCTCTATAAACAATTCTCCGAAATTTTCCCATTTTGGAGAATGTATAAACAGAGTATGTCCATTAGGATCTGATATAAAAATCTTATTTATATAAGAGATTCTATTATTGTCATGTTTAAAAACTGAAACCGGGAACAATAAACGTCCAGGTATCTCAGGGTTATTATCAGTATAAAAAATCATATCAAAAGCAGCTAAACGTGGACACCATACCATAAAAGATCTATGTGTCATATCACTGCGTTTATTAGGAAAATCAAAATTACCAGTCTGTGGATTATTACGTGAAAAGAACTCTCTCACAGCAACGGTTTTCATAGCTAAGGATAATCTATTGCGAACTGAAAAATGAATATCCTCATCTTTCATATCTGGTATATTACCTTTCGGTTTTTGTCTTCCCAAACGTACATATTCCTCCTTTAAAGCAAATACCCATTTGTCAATATCAAAAGGGAAAGCTCCTGGAATTTTTTTCTGTATCAAATTAGCTGTTTCACGGCTAACTATTTCAAGATCGTTATTCCAGTTTTTTTCACTCCAAACACGAGACTTTGGATGCCACTCCTTTAATGGTAATGGTATTACTATTTGTCCTTGTCCTATTTTATTTAATTCCCATAATCTTTTTACAAACCATGCTGGAGTTATAAAAACGTCTTGCATCTTCTCTAACAATATGTTCAATGCCTCTTGACTATTGGTAGCACACAAATTTAGATATTCTTCACCAGAATAAGTAATAGAATACTTCTCTGTTTTCTCTGAAGATTTATGTAATTTTTCAATAAATTGGAAATGCAACAATTCTCTAATCAAATACTGATACGAGGTAGGACTTATACTATCAACGACTATCAATCCTTTAATTCGTTGCGGAAACTCACTAATTAAGACTTCCTGATTGATATATCCATTAATTTTGGCAATCGTTAAAGCAACTTGATAAAGACTGAATTCTGTAAAGTTCCCCACTCCATATAATTTTGGAGTAGGCCAACTTGACTTTGTTATTCCAATTTCATTCCTTGACTTCATAAATATCTTTTATAACGCCACTTTATATTTATTTTTCATTCTACTTCTTTGTAGACGATAAGAAAAACTTTGGCTTCTAATCCTTTATCGTCCCCCACCTCCTCAAATGGCTCCACAGCAATGTCATGAACATGGGGAGGAGCCATTCTTTGTATACAAGGGGATGCTTCCAACGGTTGTGCCACCAACGGCGGAACTTGAATGTGAGGATGGGGATTAAGCCTGATGTGGGCTTTTCTTCGGCAAACTCAGGATGGAGAATGTCCATAATAATGCGCTCTTCCAAGTCTTTGTTCCTTTCTTTTGTTGGGAAAGATGAATCAGGAAAGCCTAAGTAGTCTACACAAATGGCATTGATTTGATTGAAGAAGGTATAGATGCCTATTTCTTTCAAGAAGTCAATTGTTGCTTTCCAATCCACTTCATTATGATGAGCACACACGAAGAAACCCCAGTCAAGCACTTGGCGCAAGTTAAGATGATTACCTGCGAAATGCTGCCCCATGTGACGCATTAAGAAAATGGCGTTGAAGTCTGACGATGGCAAATAAATTTTAGTGCCTTGTATCTCAATCTCTCTGCAATCCTTTTCTGCCAAAGCCTTTAGTCGAGCCTCAATCTTTGGGGCATCCCTATGAGCCTTAGTATTGATGAAGTCGTAATGATTTTCTACAGATACTCCCTTATAGTTGAATACCGTATGATGCTCATGCCCATCATCCACCTTTATGCCACACTCTTTAGCCACCAAGGCATCAGCCTCTTTCCATTTGCCAAAGTTGTAAATGTCCAAATCACCTACAGGACGATGGTTAGGCACAGGCCAGTCCAATGACAAGCCATAGCCTTTTACCACCATCATCCGTATGCCATTGTTGGCATACAGTCGAGCCAAGTCTGTCATGGCTTTTTCATGTTTGGCATATACATGCTCATTCGCCACAACATTACCAAACCACTGTATACGCTTCAGTTTGCCAGCAGCAGTTTCTTTGGCAAAAGGGTTATTATCGGGATTTGATATGAGATACTTCTGTAGTCCATCTATCACAAATGCAGGGATAGTTTGCGAATTAGACATTTTGATAACCTCAGTCCAATCCTTTTCTCTTAAAGTAAAAGATTCCTCCGACTTTCCACTAACGGCACACTTCACCAATGATAAGAATAACTTGTCCGACTGTCTCATTAGTATATAACAATAAGATTAGAGTCCCATTATCTCATCCAGCTTCTTCAAGCATTTTTCCTTAGTGAAGAAGTTGTCATAGTATTCCTTACCCTTAAGACCCTTATCAATCAATTCTTGCTTATCAGCGTTAGACAAGCTTATAACAAGTTCTGCCAAACTGTCCGAATCTCCAGCATTAACATTCCATCCACACTCAGCAGCCTTTATCACTTCTCCACCTTCACCATTAAGAACAGCTATTATGGGGCGTTCCGCTGCCATATACGAGGCAATCTTTGCAGGAGAATACATATTGAACAATGGAGAATCAGTCAAAGATACAAGCATGGCATCTGCCTTTTCAAAGAACATTGGCATTGTTTCCGAAGGGAAACGTCCAAGAGTTATCACAGTATCATCCAAACCATTGTCTTTCACAAAAGAGCGGACCCAGTCCAAACGTCTACCATCACCAACAATCACCCATTTGATATTCTTGTGTTCCTTTGTCTTCAATGCTGCTTGCATGTTGCATTCCATGCCATGAGCCTCACCAACAGCACCAGCAAACATTACGATAAAGTTAGAACCGTTTGACAGTTCCTGCAATGTATTAGGAATAGTAAATTCCGACTTTGATTTACCAGATGTTCCGTCACTCCATTGGGGGTAATAGATTATCTTGTCTTTATAATCACCATACTTCAAAATGCTCTTGTCAAAACTCTTTGAAGAAGTAAGTATCTTATCTGAGTTCTTATATTCACTCTTCACAAACCAGTCAAAGAAACCAAGTATATATTTATTGTTTACACCCCCAGCAGCCGTCAAGCTCTCAGGCCAAAGGTCAAGCACCCATGTGTATAGCGGCACATGACGCATCTTCTTATAGAGAACAGCAGGACTTGACATAGTAACAGGCGATAGCTGCTGACAAAATACCATATCATACTTATGCCAAAGTGCATGTAAGAACATCCATATCCAGCCGACAATGAGAAAACTGAAATAATTGAGCATCAGCATAATCTTATTGTCCTCTCCACGAGGTACTATTGGCAAATGCGTAACACGCACTCCGTTAATCACTTCATGTCGTTTCTTGAATACACCATACCCAGGAAAAAATTTTCCTTTAGGATAATTAGGGATACCTGTTACTACATGCACATCATGTCCCTCTTGTGCTAAATGAAAGGCTATATCATTACCACGGAAAGTTTCCGGATAAAAGTATTGACATACAAAAAGTATTTTCTTTTTATTCATTGTTTTTATTTTCAAGTAAATATGCTATTTATTTTAAATATTTCTTGCCTGTTTGAATATATTATTTGAGTTCTTTGAGTACATTTGTATATTGTGATATAGTAGTTATTGTACTAGCAAGACCAAATGTATAATACTTGTTCTTCTTAGTATATTGCTTTTGTTAAGTTACTGTTTCATTATTAAAAAACAGACTGACATTCTATTGGTTCACCCGACAAAGTCATTACTTTCTATTTTATTTAAATCTGTCATAGACGATACTTTGGGGGTGTTATGTTAAATATATTGATAGCTGAATATGATTGCTTACATATTTATCAACCCCAGTATAAACTGGGGTTGAGGATTTTACCCAATACAAATCTTAAATTTATTTGTGTATTAATTTGAACAGCCAAGAATTTGGTTGTCTCAATTGCTTATTTATCTGAAAGAAAAGCCATGGGCAGAAATAAAGTATTTTATCCATTATGACAATTCTTTTATCAGGGAACGTTTGTAATGATTTATGGATTTCTTTAGTATAGTAAAGGCTTATATTATCCCTTAACATTTTATATTCTCCATGCACACTTACTACACTTAATAAACCATATAACTCACGAGCATATATCCACTTACTAAACTCTTTGTTATAATTCTTTGCAACATAATCACAAGTTCGTCTATAACCAGCAAGATTTGTTTCAATTTTTTTACTTGATGGTGCTGTTATCAAAGAATCAGATCTAAAGAAATGATTATACAATTTCTTGTTTAGATGTCCTATTTTCTCAAGATTTAATATTATTCTCCACACAAGCATTAAATCTGCTCCCAAAATAACTCCTTGATCAAATTGGAATCCATGTTCAATAAAGAAACTTTTTTTAAAGAACATATTAGAAACCATTAAAGGCAATTCACGAGTGAGAAGTTTATTCAATGTGTATTCTCTGTCAAGCACCTCGAAAGCATCTTTTTTCTCCTCTTCTGGGAACAAAAACAAACCTTTCTCTTCTACTTCGTCATATTCTCCAAAAACTACAGGTAACTTGCTTTCATTAGCATAAAAATAAAGCTCTTCGAGGAAACAAGGAGATATTGTATCGTCAGGGTCAATGCTTACAATCCATTCTCCATTTGCTTCTTCAATACCTTTATTTCGTGCTGCAGGAAGGCCCTGTATTGTCTGTTTTACAACCCTATAATTTATATTAGTTCCTGCTAATACTTTCTCGGCGATTTCAATAGAATCGTCAGGAGTATTATTGTCTACAAGAATAACTTCGAAATCTGTAAATCGTTGGTTGATTACTGACTTCATAGAATTTTCAATGTACTTTCCTACCTTATAAACAGGTATTACAATCGTTATTTTTGGCATATTTTTTTTATTTTTTTCTTTTACTATCTATACATTTCCAATTATTAAGCATGATATTAGGCATATGTCTTCCACTTTCCTTTCTATACCACAGATTTGAGTACATGACTATTTTTTTTTCATGTCCCATATATGCTCCCCAATAACTAAATGTACTATTTGCAATAATGTTTATTTTAGCTTTTGACATTAGAAGGATATCAAGATAGCTGTCTTTTCCACGATTGCAATCAACATAGTGCATATTATCCCCACGAAATACAGACTTCACAAAATCAAGGTCGTCCGAAAAGAAATAAAACTGAGCATTAGGATAGATTTTCATAGCTTCATCCATGGCTTTATCATAATAGTTGGTGGCAGAAAGATCTTCGTAATCAGATCCGGGCTTAATATAATCACCTCTACGTATATGAACAGCAACAGAATTTGATTCCATTATCATCTTCTCAAATCTCAAATAACTCTCAGAATACTTCTCTGGTTTCTTAACTTGAAGCCATGAACTATCTTCATTTTCAAAAAAACTTTTGTCTTGAAGATAATTCTCAAAATAGGAAGCTTTGTGATTGAGTTCCTTACGAGTACAATACCATTTGGGAACTAATGCAAGAGGTATCCTACGAAAAATTTTACCTAATATCTCAAAAATGAATTTAACCTTTAAAGTGTCTATCTTCTCGGGAATTGTTAATTCAAAATACTGTTCTACACAGATTTTAGGACAATGAGCATTACTATAATAACGTACCTCATTTTCAGGATATTTCTTTTGTAGAAACTCCTTATACTTACAATAGAAAACCTGATTGCCAAGGTTTCCATTAAACCATATTACTTTCATTATTGCTTCAATTTAAAAGGCTCTCCATTGAGCCAGTTAATTATATTAATAAACTTGCGGAAATTAGTAGTGTCGTTAGGAATAAAATCCATATTGGAACAGTCCTTAAAGATAACTTGAGATTTCAGACCGTAATCCTTTGTTACAAATACAAATTTATTTGCTTTATCAATTAACTCAAACTGCATGAGCAAATATGGAGTACATAGATTCTGTTCTGACATCTTATAGTATAAGTTATCCCAATGAATCCTTGCCTTTCTACGATTCCATTTGGTTCGTGCCTCTTCTTCTGAGTGATAATGTAGAAATATAATTTCTATATCATCCAATTTTCCTATAGGTACATTTACTTGATTATATTTTACAAGTTCATCCTTATATTTGGAATTTTTATAATTTATAAAAGTTAAATCTTTATCTATATAATATTTCAAGTTACCAATGAATTTGATGTAATCAGCTGAAAATAGATATAAACCTATTGTTGGAGAATCATACGGTAAATTAAAATAGCGATAAACATGCCCCCCCAACAATTATTTGATATGATTGTGAAATTCTTATTCTTCAGCTTATTTCTTCTACATTTTGCGAAATACGGATTTAATTTTTCTCTTATTTTCACTTTGGCACGATCCAAAAACATTTCTATATTTATCATATTTTCAATTAAAATGATTTTAGTATTAACTCATAGTTATCTAACACAGTTGTTAATGTGTTGTGTTTCAATGCATATTCTTTACCTTGATATCCAAACTGTTCGAGCAACGAGTGGTTGCTTAATAAAGTTTTAAGCAAAGATGGTAGTTCTTCATCATATCTTGATGTTATTCCTCCAGGTAGAATATGGGCATTTCCTACTGGGGTACTTAAAAAAGGAGTGCCTACTGCCATCGCTTCTACTAAAGATACTGGATATTCTTCCCATTTGCTTGTCATTGCAAATAGGTCTGCCTTTTTTATAATTGCAGGAAATAAATTTCTTTCTATTCCATCCAGTATTTGAATATCTAGTCCATATTTGGCTTTTAACTTTTCTGCATATTTTACACATTTATGATAATATGTATTAGGTTTACTACCAATTAAAACTAAAGAAACATCATTTAAACCAGTCTTAGCAAAAGAATCCATCAACAAAAGCTGATTTTTTCTCTCACTATAGTTTGATATATTCAAGACATATCTTTTATTTTTTATTTTTATAATTTCTGCAATATCTTTTTGTCTCATTTTCTCATCAAAGAAAATATCGTTGGCTGCATTTTCGGATATACACACACGTTGTATACGCTTGCTAAGATAATCCATGTCTGATGCACATAGAGATAAACAAATACCAACATTTATATATGAAGCATATTTAGGGAAAAAGTATCCATAATATTTCTTCCATCTTATCCAATTATGTGTATGTCCTATGGAATGTAACAAATCTCCTTCCCATCCAAAAGGTTTCATTAATATACCAGGAGCTCCATGAGTATGAATTGCCACCTTACAGTTCATTTTGTTTAGATGAGGAAGCAAAATGTCAGTAGTATGACATTGAAGACATTCCAAAATTAGTATATCTTTAGGAAAATCTGTTACGAATTTTATATACTCATGGTATTCACCAAACTTCTTTTTGAAGATATTAAATCCCCAATTGAAGCGATAGATACTCACTCCATTTAACGTTTCTTGACGCTTGTAGTCATGTCCGTTCATGCATGTTACTACAGACACATTGTGTCCTCTTTTAGCTAATCCCTCTGCAAGATATTGCACTACCACAGGAACACCACTTGTTTCTGGATAATATGAGAATGTTGTAAATAGTAATTTCATATGTATTAATTAAAAAAATGTCTTATTTATTGTGTTATTAGTAATCATTTTAGAGTTTTTCATAATTTACATATCCTAGCATACCATACCACATATATTTATTTTTTTTTACTACTAATTTTTGAAACAAAAAATAGTAATGTAATAAGAGGTATAAAATAAGTAAAAAGCCAAGCATTCATTATTGTATAATTAAGAAAGACCATACCTATTGCCACCCAACAACCACCAAAAGCATATACATATGAAAATAATGTATTACATGACTTAAAGTTTCTATCCATTTTTCTCAAAATTAAAAAGGCAATACTTGATAGCAAAGGTGCAAGAATATAACCAAAATAAATCATTGATTGTCCTGTTAACGGTAAAATGAATCCTACCTTTCCAACAATTAAATTATATCTTTTTGTTGTCAATAATGCAATGTCCTCAAACTTATGAAGTATAGGAATTTGATGAATAAAATCATGAAACAAACTCTCCATCCACAAATCTGAAGTTTCTTTTAATTTAATTGCACCACTAATACCATCTGGTCCATCTAAATAAGAATCTAATGATTCGGGACCAAAAGTCATATTCATCGCATCAGAAAATGAACCACCAGTTGTTGACATAAAACCTCCATTCTTTACTGCTGTGGCTATTAGCATAAAGGTTCCAAAAGGTATACCTATTGATAGCAATATAAATTTCTGCCTTTGTGGGAACAAAGCTAAAACAAGGAAGACTCCAGACAATGTAAAAACAATGGTTTGCCATCTTGCAAGCGATCCTCCTGACTGATTTAAGAATGTTATTAATCCAAGAACTAATGTAATTAAAATAGCAGAAATAATATATAAGTTATTATTATTTTTTTCATAAAAATATTTCAATTTATAAAGTATCAATATATATAATACAAGATAAGCGGAGGTCCAAATGAAATTCTGCAATTGATTTGTAAAGGTTTGTTCTACTAATTCGTTTTCATAAAAATCATTAAGATTACCTGAACCTATGGTATCAAATCCAACAGTAAGAGAAGTACTGCCAAATGAATACAACATTAATGCTATACATATTATAAAACTCCATATAGATGGATTTATTTTAACATCATTAATATTATTTGTAAAGTTACGATTATTTCCTTTACAAGTTCTCAATATAAGTGAAAATAATACTACTTGCTCAAATAGCATAACAATAATGGCATCATCAAAATAATCAGGTGTATATAGATTATAACCTCCAAATGTATAATATGATAAAGGTAACATGGCATAACGGAAAAACATTCCAACCGCTAAAACGGTTATACCAGGAGAATTCTTAAATGTTTCTTTTCTTCCTTTCCAAATAAAAAGAAAAAGTGAATAAAATATAGACACAAGAATAATGGGATGCTCAAAATTTTTAAACTGCAATAGACTTAACAGTAAAAATATTATGGACGTTTTAAAACATATATTTAACATAAATTTCTTTTTTTAATCCACACAAAGTATATCTCTAAAGATAGAAAATTTTCTTCAATTTGAAATAAACCACTAAGAAATAGTGATTATTTCTTTTTAACAAATAACTGCATAACGAATTGTTTTTCATTCTTATTTAAGAATATCCATACAACTATTGTTGAACATATTAATGAAGTTAAAAAATCAAGCACGATTGAGTAAATTGAATTTACATAAAAAAATAAATGTCGTAGATATATTGAAGACACAAGTATAATTAATAGAATTACCGCAGGACCAACAATCTCAACTATATATTTCTTTAATGATATATAATTTAATATTTTATGAAGTATAATAACTGAAAATATCTGATTAATCAATGTACATAACAACATGATGAAGAACATAAAAAAAGGTTCTTTATCTATATTAAAAAATATAATTGAGAGAGGAACAACAGAAAAAATCAAAAGTGATGAAACAATCATATAAGACTGAATCCTTCCTGTTGCCATTATGAGATTTGTGCAAGATGGATTAAGACTATCAATTAGTTTTACAATCAATATCCAAATACAAAAGATTACTGTATATTTTGGGACATTATTGCCCAACCATAGATTCAAGATGAATTCCATATTAAAAGTCAATGGAATTGTAAGAATTGCAATAAGAATAAACATTATTTTTGAAGTAGAAAAAAATAATTTGTTTGTTCGAGCATAGTCTTTACTTGAATATGATTGTATAATTTGTGGTCTTGCAGCAACAGATATGCTCATACTAAAACTATCAATAGCGGCAGAAACCTGATTTGTAATTGCGTAAGCAGCATTAACTATAGGACCAAAGAAAAAGTTAAGAACAATATTACATCCTTGACTTCTTCCTGTATATGCTAAAGGATTAAGAAAGGTCCAACCTGTAAACAATAGCATATTTTTAAAAAGAGGTAAATCTATATGTTTTGAAAATCTTAAATGTTTAAAATTTTTAATTGCATATATACTATAAAGAGCAAAATCTACAACTGATATCATCATTATCAAAAAACCATATATAAATAGCTTATCCATTCCAAAGAATGGAAGTGAGATGGCAATTGATAGTTTTAGAAATACGTCAATTATACTTACTACAGCATAGTAGTTCATTCTTTCATAGGCCAATATTGAAGCAATATAAGGAGTCTGAAGAATGGTAAATAACATTGAAATTAATGCAAACTGGAATATCCAATTTGCTGTTGATAATCTATCACATGGTATAACCATATAATTATTAAGATACCATAATCCAACTAATTCTATAAAAAAGAAAATTAATACTGCAAGAGAACTTTGAATAATAACAGAATTACTATATACTTTATTGACACCTTTTTCGTTACCTTTTCCTATTTCAAAATTATAGAATCTATTTGTTGATGTTGAAAGAGTTGAGTTTAGAAAACTAAACATGGCAATAAAGCCACATACGACATTATAAATACCATAATCTTCAACACCCAAACTATTAAGTATTATTCTTGTAGTATATAAAGAAACTACTAAAACTACACTCATTCTTAAATATAAGAACAATGTATTTTTTGCAATTCTTTGATTTGCTGTTTTATCTGACATCTTTTTATATTATGTGTTTATATTATGTTTGTACTCACTTATATTAGGGTATAATTGTTTTTTTAGCTTCGTTACTGTCTATTTTTGGAACAGTATCTTTTGTTGTTTCTATATAATTATTTACTGCTTTATTGTAATTAATAGATTTCACTTTGTCAATGAAATCCTTTTTCGTAGTTTCCCATATAGCATCAGGCAATTCTTTCAACGAGAAAAAATCTTTTATATCATCACGAAAATTATACAACAAATGTTCTGTACTTTCATCACCAGCTTTAAAAGCAATTTCATTACTGTTTATAACTCCAGTCAAAAGAGAAAAAGGACAATCACTTGTAAGAAAAGATCTATGCTCTGACCTTAAAATCCAAGCTGCTCCCATTTCATTTAGTGA
>JABLTL010137416.1_pt1 | contig 18045 bp, 20 predicted proteins | sample 7160151 | NCBI WGS metagenome assembly JABLTL01 (sample SAMN14651223, study PRJNA627086) | human gut metagenome | isolation source: feces | host: Homo sapiens
ATTTCAACGGTTTTTCCTTTTGGAGCGCTTGCCCCTGACGGACGCTGCCGCGGCCGTCAATGGCATTCAAGAGGTCAGCGGTTCGATCCCACTTATCTCCACCACGAGTCCTGAAAACCATTGGTTTTCAGGACTTTTTCTTGTTATAATCGTGAATAATCGCTGTATAATCCGTATTTTCCGAACCGGAGCGTTACGCCCCGGTTCGCGTTACTCGCCGTACCGGAATCGTACCGGAATTACAACGGTTCTATGTGGTCCAATACGTCCAAATCCGGGCCTTTTCCCCGGAAAAGGCACTGGAAAACTTCCTGATTGCCGCCAATTTCACCGGCTCCTGAACGTGCAGATAGTGCTTTGTCATGTCCACATCGGCGTGTTCCACGATGCTCTGGATGGTTGCCAGGTCAACGCCCAGCATTAGGACACGGAAGCCTCGTTTTTCTCACTTACCTCAAAAATTTTTTCACCGCCCTTAAAAAAAGTCCCTCATAATACCACTAAAGCAAAGAGGGCGAAAAACGGAACTCAATTCTCAAAAAATTTTCCTCCCACTTGGTAGGCAGTGAAAACACGATTTTGTCCCGGTCGAGTGCAAAGTTTTTTCATTTTTGTATGGTTGACCAAAATGCCCGGGCAACATTTGTGAACAGTTCCAAGTAGCGAAGGTTGAGGATGGATTGCACCGGTTCAAAATTTGCGGTATACTGTCGTTAGGTTTGAGAAAGCATACACGCAATGTGGGCAAAAAAAGAACCGCCCGGATTCCGAGCGGTACAAACGGGAGGTATTGGGGATGGGAGAATTATCAAAGCTGCCGAACATCGGCAAGGCTGTGGAAGCGCAGCTGATTCAGGTGGGAATCGAAACCCCGGAGGCTTTGCGGCAAGTCGGCGCCAAAGCCGCGTGGCTGAAAATTCAGGAGACCGATCTATCCGCCTGCATCCATCGCCTTCTGGCTTTGGAGGGCGCGATTCAAGGCGTGAAGAAAACCAGACTGCCGGACGCGGTGAAGGCAGACCTGAAAGCGTTCTATCAGGCGCACAAGCTATAAAAAAGGAACCGCAAAAAAGCGATTCCCATTTGCGCCCTAACATATCCAGTCTACCATATTTATGCCGCCATGTCCATTCTCAGTTTCAGTATTTGAGCGAAAAGGGTTATCTTGCACGGCGCAGATACGCTAATATTGAATCGCTTATTATCAAGGCAACTGCACAAAGAAACAGGAAGGACACAGATTAATATGTACTCATATAGCTGGGATATCGAGACTGGCGGACTATTGCTGAACAGCTCTCCACTGTCATTCAGCAAGGAGCCCCGGCCGGTATACTACAAAGAATTGGACATATTGGGGTTTGATAAGTATTGGAACTACGCCAAGAATGACACATACCCTTATATGTGGGCAGAGGCTAACAGTTATTATTATAGAGGGCGGCTTGTTGCAAAGACAAAGGGTGGTAGCATGTGTACTGCCCCGGAAATTATTATTGTCGATGAGCCGGAATCCAACGGAATGCCTCTACGCTTTGTTTATATCCCAGCTATGGTTGAGAAGAATCGTGATCTCCTGGAAAAACTTGCAGCTGAAACGATCAATAAGGGATAATGCGCGCGGAGACTTTTTCTGGGGTAGGTCAGGAAGTTCTGAATTTACCCGTTGTGGAAAGAAAACGACCGTTTTTTTGGAGCGGAATGTTAGAGCTTTCTCGACAGGATGTGCTGCAATTATCTGCGATGTAATAAAAAAGTATAAAATACAAGTTTATTACATGAATGTAACAAACTTGACGGTACAAAACGGTTGTGTTATGATAGCGGTGAACGGCGGTAGCACCTATGCAAAAGAGCCTGAAAAACCGTGACATCTATCTGCGGCAGCTTAAGGCGTTTCAGGGCACGGAAATGATCAAGGTCATTACCGGTATCCGCCGCTGCGGAAAATCCTGCCTGATGAAGCTGATGGTGGAGCATTTGCGCGGCAGCGGCATCGGGGACAAGCAGATCGTAGAAATGAATTTTGAATCCATGCGGTTCGCGGTGATGACCGCGAAAGATCTGTATAGGTATGTCAGCGAACGGGTCATTCCTGGAAAGCGGATGTATCTGTTTTTTGATGAAGTGCAGCGCCTCGATGGCTGGGAAAACGCGGTGAATTCCTTCCGGGTGGATTATGACTGTGACATCTATAATCACCGGCTCCAACGCCCACCTGCTGTCCACGGAGCTTTCCACCTACCTGTCGGGGCAGTATGTGGAGATCAAGGTACTGCCTCTGTCCTTCCGGGAGTTTCTGGATTTCCACGGATACACCATTACGGATTCGCTCCTACTTCGCAAGCTGATGATTTTCCTTGCGGATAATATCGGCAGCAGTGTCTCCGCAACCTCTATTGGAAATACCCTGGTCAGCGAGGGATTGCTGACGGAAGGCAATCGAAAAGTCAAACCCGCAACCCATACCATTCAGGCTTATTTCGAAGCGCTGAAGGATTCCTATATCTCCTATGAAATCAAGCGGTTTGACATTAAGGGGAAGGAATCCCTGAAAACCCTCGGCAAGTATTATGTCGTGGATACGGGACTGCGGAATTATCTGCTGCGCCAACCGGTATTTCCCTTTGCTGCCGGCACAGTCACAGGGGTGAAAAAAATTTTGATATCCGATGAAATCCATGATATGATAAAATCATAGAGATGAGATAGGGCTATTACTTTGGAGGTAACTTGTGGATACAAAAGAATCACAAAGCTGGAGACCATTTTTCTTTCTGATTATTGTGATACTCTTCCTTTTCGCCGCAACAGCGGGCGTACTGTCCTATATCCGGCACCTCGCAAATGCTTCTGTGTCTGCGAAAGAGGAGCCTTTTCAGGAATGCAGCCGTCACTACGCCTTTGTCATATCCTCCAGGGACGATATTTTCTGGGAGGAAATCTTTAATCAGGCCAGGCTTTACGGGAGCACAAGGGGCATTTACCTGGAGTGGATAGGAAAAGATCTCACTGTGGACTACACAAAGAAGGAGCTTTTGGAGATCGCGATTGCTTCCGGCGTGGATGGCATTATTTTGGAGGGGGATGGAAGCGAAGATATCAGAGAGCTGATCGCGGAGGCCAACAAGGTATCCATTCCGGTCGTCACTGTCCTCTCCGACTGCAGCGGAAGCCAGAGGAAGAGCTTTGTAGGAATTGACAGCTATGATGTGGGACGCGAATATGGACGGCAGATTATCCGCGAGGCCAACAGCAATACGAAGGAAGCCCTGATCCTGATGAACGCGGCAGCGGAGGACACAGGGCAGAACATCATTTTCAACGGGATTCAAGAGACGCTGGCCAACGAGGGAAACCATTTGAATCTGACCCTGACCGCACAGGCAGTTATGGCGGATTCCCAGTTTGGGGGAGCAGAGGAAATACGCAGCATTTTTCAGGAGTATTACCTGCATCCGGAGACCATGCCGGAAATCATCGTCTGCCTCAACGAGCAGAACACTGTCAGCGTATGTCAGGCAGTAGTCGATTTCAACCTGGTTGGACAGGTGGATATTCTGGGCTATTTTGCCACTGAGACCATTCTGAACGCAATCGACCGGAATGTCATTACGGCATCTATCGCCGTGGATACACAGCAGTTGGGCATCAGAAGCTTGGAGGCGCTGGATGAATACCTGGAGACGGGCTATGTGAGCGATTTTGTGGCAATGGATGTAAACACAGTAACGAAGGACAATGTGAAGGGGTATCTGCACAATGCGAGTCCAGACAAAGGATAACCACGGCACGCCGTTTATCAGCATCCGAAATAAGCTGCTTGTCATATTTATGATTCCGACAATCATGCTTCTGAGCATTAATGCCTATATCAATGCCGAAATCAATACCATGATAGATGATATCAGCGGCATCTATGCGAGCAATACGATGCTGAATGAGCTGCAAATCAGCCTGACGCAGGTGCACCACTACCTGGAAACATTCCTGGATACCCGGGATACGGAGGCTATTGAGGGATACTTGCGGAATCAGCAGGAGTTTTCAAACAGATTGGAGCAGCTCAACGGGCGGCTGCTGGACGACGACAGCATGATTACACAAAAAATATCCGCAGTATCTCCGAAAAATATATCCGGACAGCGGACCGGGCGGTTGAGGCCAAGCGCGGGCGGAACGTAGTGAAGTATAAGGAATACTACGATGACGCGGATCGTCTGTTCTCCTATATCAATTCTTACATATACAGCTTGAACAGCCGCCAGCTGCAGTGCAATTCGCATAACTATGAGGCGTTGTTTACCTCCCTGAAATATTCAGAAACAGCGAATCTTACCATATTATGCATGACCAGCGCGCTGGTGACCCTTCTGGTATTCCTATTGACCAGAGGCATTACAGACCCGCTGCAGCGTCTGGCGGAAGCCGCTGAGCAGGTAGCCAACGGCAGCCTGGTCGCGGAGGTCTCTGGCCCGGTGGCCAACGATGAGGTTGGAATCGTGACCGCGGCGTTCAATCAGATGGTGGTCAGCCTGAAGGACAACATGGAGCAGGCCAGACAGCGCATTGCGTTGGAAAGCGCAATGAAAGAAAAACAGCTTCTGATGGAGGCGCATCTGAAAGATACACAACTGAAATATCTCCAATCCCAGATCAATCCCCACTTCCTGTTCAACACACTCAATGCCTGCGCACAGTTGGCTATGCTGGAAGGGGCTGACCGAACCTATACCTATGTGCAGAATGTGGCGGACTTCTATCGATACAATGTGCGAAAAAAAGACGGTGTTGCGACTCTTGCCGAGGAGATCGGCCTGGTGAACAACTATATCTATATTATCAACGTCCGTTTCTCCGGTGAAATTCATTTCATAAAGGAGATTGAGGAGGGCGTAACGGATGTCCCTATGCCGGCTATGATTCTGCAGCCGCTGGTGGAGAACAGCATCAATCATGGCCTGAGAGATGTGGAATGGGAAAAAAAGATATGGCTTTCCGTTTACAGGGAAAATAACCGAATCTGCGTCAGCGTCAGGGACAACGGCATCGGGATCAGCCCGGAACAGACGCAGAGCATTCTGAAGAATGATCTCAACGGGAATGGTTTGCAGGAGCACACCACCGGCGTTGGACTCCGGAATGTGATCGGACGGCTGAGGCTGTTTTACAATCGGGACGATGTGATGGAGATCACCAGTACGGGTTCCGGCATGGGAACGGAAGTTGCCGTTTTTATACCGGTTTAGGGGAGGAAAAGCCATGTATAAAATCATGATCGCGGACGATGAGGGAATCGTGATTGACGCGCTGAAATTTATCATTGAAAAGAGTTTCGGAGAGACCTGTCAGGTGCGGTCTGCCAAGACCGGAAGAAGTGTGATTGAACTTGCGGAGAGCTTTCGCCCGGACGTTGCGCTGATGGATATTCAGATGCCGGGTATCAATGGAATTGAAGCCATGAAGGAGATCCGCAAGACCAATAAGGACATCATTTTCATCGTGATTACCGCCTATGACAAGTTCGACTATGCCCGGGAAGCGGTTGGACTGGGGGTAATGGAATATGTCAACAAACCCATTGACCGGGTGAAAATTACCCGGCTTCTGGAACAGGCCATGGAGAGAATTAACGGGGAGCGGGAGCGGCGGAGCAACGACCTTCGGGTGAAAGAGCAGCTGGCAACGGCGACACCGATTGTGGAAAGCGGCTTCATTTACTCCGTGCTGTTTCGGCAAAATTACGTCCGGGAAGTTTCTCAGTTCAAAGATCTGCTGGGGGTTACGGAGGACAGCGGCTTCATGATGGTCATTGAATATGACGCTCAGAAGGAGACTGGAACGCTTTCCAACACGGTGGATCTCAGTGTCCAGATGTATAAGAATGACGTCCGTCTCCGGGAGACGATTAAGGAGTTCTTTCCTGCGGTCATTGGACCACAGATGGCGAATACCGTGATCCTGTTTGTACCCTGTGCCCGCTGCCCCGCAGAACAGGAATACGAGCAGAGAATTCAGGTCATCCAGAAAGCCCGCCAGATGGCGAGAAAACTCCAGGACATTGTGGATGCCAGATTCCGTGTTGGAATCGGCTCCGTGAAAAGTCTGGAAGACGCCCATACTTCCTATACGGAAGCGGTAAGCTCCTTCCAGTTTTCCTCCGGAAGCGTGGCGCATGCCGGAGACCTCCCACTGTCCTGCGGCTATGAGGAGGACTACCCCGTTGAAACAGAAAAGGCAATCTTTGAGTGTGTGCAGAGAGGCGACGTGGCGGGAACTGTCGCGGAATCCAATCGTTTTTTTGAATGGATGTCCGGGAAATGGCAGGAAGACCCACAGGACGTGCGGCTGAAAGCTCTGGAATACGTCCTATGGGCTGAGCGAATCTCTTACCGAAACGGTGGGCGAACCTATCACTTTGCTTCCCGGCGCGACTATCTGTCTGCTGTATTGAGTGCGCCGACTCTCGAGGAACTTCGGATCTGGTTCCTTCAGAAGATGCGGGCAGCGGCTGTAAACCTGACTGAAAGCAGGGAGAAGAACTCCGCTGGACTAATCAAGCAAGCGCAGGAGTATATTCGGGCGCATTTCGCCCGAGATCTGTCTCTGGACAATGTTTCCCGTCAGGTCAATGTCAGCCCGTATTATTTCACCAAGCTGTTCAAGGAGGAGACGGGGCAGACCTTTGTGGAGTATCTGACCAGCATTCGGATGGAAAAGGCCAAGACGCTGCTGAACACAACGGATAAGAGCATGAAAGAAATCTGTACCGCCGTTGGATACTCCGACCCCAATTACTTCAGCCGTTCCTTCAAGAAAAACACCGGGGAGACACCTACAGAGTACAGGGGGAAACGATGGACATGAGAATCGCTGATCGCTTGAGAGCTGCCTTGGCGGCAGCCCTGCTTCTGATCCTGATGACAGGCTGCGGTTCGGAGCCGAAAGCATCGCCGGACACGCAGGAGACATGCCTCCAGATCGGTATGCTTTTTGATAACTTTGTCATGGAACGATGGGAAAGAGACCGCGATGTGTTCGTGTCTGCCGCACGGGAGCTGGGCGCAGAAGTAAATGTACAGAACGCGAACGGAAGTGTAGAGGAACAGGTCAAACTGATGGAATACTTTATCCAGAAAAAAGTAGATGCCATCGTGATCGTGCCAATTGACTCCGCTCCTCTTTTGGAGACCGTCAAAAAAGCACAGAGTGCCAATATCAAAGTAATCGCCTACGACCGACTTATTGTGGGTGCGCATCCTGACCTTTATATCACCTTTGACAACAGAAAGGTAGGGGAACTGATGGCACAAACGCTTTTGAGCAATACAGAAACGACATCCGACCTTCTTTTGATCTGCGGCCCATTGACAGATCATAACGTGCTGGAGGTCGAGGAAGGCTTCCTGTCGGAAATCCAGGGGAAGGACGTAAGTGTTCTGGATACCTATTACACCGACGGATGGAAGCCAGAGAATGCCGGAGCCTACATCCGGGAGCATCGTGAGCTGGTGGAGTCCGTTTCCGGCATTATGTGCGGCAATGACAATCTGGCCGGGGCGGTGGTGGACGCGCTTGCGGAGCAGCGCCTGGCAGGAAAAGTCCGCGTAGTTGGTCAGGATGGAGATCTGGCAGCCTGCCAGCGGATTGTGGAGGGCACCCAGTCCATGACGGTATACAAGCCGGTGGACAAGCTGGCTTCCCGGGCAGCGCAGGAAACGGTACGCCTGATAAAGGGCGAAACCCTTGAATGTGAATATTTCCTTACAGAAGACGGGGATCAGATTCCCTATATCCGTCTTGCGCCTGTTGCCGTTACACTGGACAATATGCAGAGCGTTATCATTGACAGCGGATTTCATTTGAGAGAGGATGTGTACCTGAACCGACCGGATTTGATGAAACCGTAAATCGGATAAGGGAAGCTCTGAATTGAAGCAGCGGGAGAACTGGTTGGTATTACCGGTTCTCTCGCTGCGTTTGTGCATTTAGCACAAATATAACCCCCGGGAATTTTGCTATTATGATGAATATGTAGCAATTTTCAAACCTATTAAACAGCGATAACGCAAAACAATGCTATTTCCGGCAAAACATTTTCAGAATGCACAGGAATGTGAAGAATGTGTAAAACAAATTCATCATTATTTATGATAAAGTCGAACCATCAAAGGCCGGAGCAAATTCTGACGGCCAATAATAAGGAGGGTTTTCTATGAAGAAGAAGTTGATTAGTCTGCTCTGTGTGGCATCCCTACTGATCGGCCTGCTGGCCGGCTGCGGTAGTTCCGGCAGTGCACAGACCGCCAACGGAGCGAAGCCTGCCGCTGACAAGTCTGCGAGCGGAACCATTCAGGTTGGCATCGTGCTGCCTACCAAGGATGAGCCCAGATGGCTGCAGGATCAGGCACAGTTTGAGTCCATCCTGAGCGATGCCGGATTCACTAACCAGGTCATGTTCAGCCAGGGTTCTTCCGCGACTGAAAAGACAAACGTTGAGACGCTGATCTCCAAGGGAATTTCCGTGCTGATTATCTGCGCGCAGGACGGTGCTGCTGCCGCAGCTGCCGTTGAAGCGGCCAAGGCTGCCGGCGTGACCGTTATTGCTTATGACCGGCTGATCACCGGTACGGACGCGGTTGATTACTATGTGACATTCGACAGCTTTGCGGTCGGCGCGGCTCAGGGCCAGTATCTGGTAGACAACGCCCCTGCGGGCAGCGGCATCCCCCTGTACCTGTACGCCGGCGCGGCTACCGACAACAACGCGTTTATCTTCTTCGAGGGCGCCTGGAGCGTGCTCCAGCCCAAGATTGCTGACGGAACCTTTGTGATTGAGAACTCTTCCGAGGCAGAGGCTCTGCAGAACAAGGCTGAGCTCACTCGTGACGAAGTCGGCAAAATCGTCGGTCAGGTTACAACGGATTGGGATTTCAATGTTGCTAAGTCCAAGGCAGAGGCCAATCTGACCGCTGTTGGCGCGGACAAGAAGGGCGACGTTCTGGTTCTCGCCCCCAATGACGGCACTGCCCGTTCTATCGCGGATGTGTTCGCCGCTGACAAGGATGTCTCCAGCTACGTAATCACCGGTCAAGATTCTGAGAAGGCTTCTGTCCAGTATGTGATCGATGGCAAGCAGTCCATGACCGTGTTTAAGGATACCCGCACCTTGGCAGCTGATTCCGTCGCGATGGCAATGTCCATTCTGAACGGCGAAACGCCCAAGACCGACACCACCTACAACAATGGTGTAAAGGATGTCCCCGCAAAGCAGACTGACATTGTCGTTGTAACGAAGAGCAATGTGAAAGAAGCACTGATCGATTCCGAGTACTATGACGCATCTGACTTCACCGGTCTGTAATTTCTAAGGGAAGAAAGTTACCATATGCGAAAGGCCGGCTTTTGGCTTCAAAAAGCCGGCCTTTTGGCAGATTTGATACGAATTCTCGATGAAATAGTTTAATTGTTCTCAAGAAGGCACCGCCTGCTGGCGTTGCCGAATATGTGATTTTCGAAATGGGAAATCACATATTCCCATCTCATATGATTCTCTAAAAAATGCTTAATCCGAATTGATGAAACATATTAAAAGAGAATCAGCATGAATGAACTGTATTGCCGCCGGGAGGCGGACGATCGAAAGGAGGCAGGGCATGAGCGAATATATTCTGGAAATGCGCGGCATCACAAAGACATTTCCGGGTGTAAAGGCCCTGGACAATGTGAATTTTAAAGTCAGGCGGGGAGAAATTCACTGCCTCGTCGGAGAAAACGGAGCCGGAAAATCAACACTGATGAAGGTCCTCTCCGGCGTTTACCCGCACGGAACCTATGAGGGAGATATTGTCTACAACGGAGAGGTTCAGCAATTTCGATCCATTGCGGACAGCGAGGAGCAGGGAATCTCGATTATCTATCAGGAGCTTGCCCTGGTTCCGGAACTCTCAATTTATGAGAATATCTTTTTCGGGCACGAAATTATGTCCGGTCATCATATTGACTGGAACGAAACCATCGTTAGGGCGAAAGAGGTCCTGAAAAAGGTGCGGCTGGATGTGGATCCTTCCACAAAGGTGAAGAATCTGGGTGTCGGTACACAGCAGCTGGTGGAGATTGCCAAGGCACTCTCTAAGAATGTAAAACTGCTGATTCTGGATGAGCCTACGTCATCCTTGAATGAGGATGACAGCCAAAACCTGCTGCAGCTGATTCGAGAACTGAAGGAACAGGGCGTTACCTGCATCATGATTTCTCACAGACTGAAGGAAATCATAGAAATCGCGGATACCATTACGGTACTGCGGGACGGCGCTACGATCTGTTCCATGGATGCCAGAGAGACAGCGGTGACCGAGTCCGAAATCATCAAGCACATGGTCGGTCGGGAGATTGACAATATCTACCCGAAGCGGGAGCAGCAAAATATTGGAGACATCAGCTTTGAGGTTCGCAACTGGACTGTCGAGGATTCCGCAACGGGTAAGGAAATCCTTCACAACGTCAATCTGAATGTCAGAAAAGGCGAAATTGTCGGCCTTCAGGGTCTGATGGGTGCGGGACGTACGGAATTTGCCATGAGCATTTTTGGCAATCCCTCACATTACCATATTAAAAGCGGAGAAATTTTCCTGAATGGAGAAAAGGTTTCCTTCGACAAGCCGCGGGATGCCATTAAGAAGGGAATCGCTTATGTTTCCGAGGATCGCAAGGGTAACGGTCTGGTGCTGATTCAGAATATCAAGTACAACATCACTCTGGCGGATTTGGAATGCCTTCAGAATGGCTTATCGATAGACGAAAATAAAGAAATTCAGATGGCCAATGAGCTGAAATCTTCTATGAACATCAAAGCGCCTTCCATTATGCAAAAAGTAGGCAACCTCAGCGGTGGAAACCAACAGAAGGTACAGCTGGCAAAATGGCTGTTTGCAAAGCCGAAAGTCCTGATTTTGGACGAACCCACCCGGGGAATTGACGTCGGTGCAAAATATGAGATCTACACGCTGATGAATCGGCTTGTAGAAGAAGGCATGAGCATTATAATGATTTCCTCTGAGCTGCCTGAGGTTTTGGGAATGAGCGACAGACTGTATGTCATGTCGGGCGGCAGCATTACCGGTGAACTGTCGGCGGAGGAAGCCGATGAAAGAAAAGTCATGGCTATGGCTGTCAGATCATAGGAGGTTTCGGAATGGAAAAGACGACACAAAACGAGTCGGAAAAGAAGAGCTTTATCAGTGAACTTTTTTGCCTCGCAAAGACGAATATTAGAGATTACATGATGTATATCGCCCTGGTAATCATCATGATATTCTTTAACTGGAAGACCCAGGGCGCCTTTTTACAGGCAGCCAACATAAGCAATCTGATCAAGCAGGTCGGCTATGTGGCAGTCCTTGCCATCGGTATGACCCTGATTCTGATTTTGAAGCACATTGATCTTTCTGTAGGCTATGTAGCCGGCTTCTCGGGAGCCATTGCCGCGATTCTGATGACGCAGTTTGGAGTTAACGAGTGGGTCGCTATTTTGGCTGTCTTGGTGCTTGGCCTTTGCATTGGTCTCTATCAAGGCACATTGGTAACAAGAGTTGGCGTCCCCGCGTTCGTTACGACATTGGCCGGTATGTTTATTTTCCGCGGCCTGCTGAGCCGTGCCCTTCAGAAAACCGGCACCATCATTGTTCCGAACAAGGGCTTCAATGCCCTGTCCAACGGATTCATCCCTGACATTCCCGGCGTGGACCTTGGATTCCATCTGCTCACCGTTCTGATCGGAGTCATTCTTGTCGCCGTTCTGATTTTCACGCAGGTTAAGGCCCGCCAGAATAAGCTGAAGTATCATTTCCATGTAACTTCCATGCCGGTATTCCTGCTGGGTATTGCCCTTGAGTCAGCGATTATCATGTATGTTATTTGGATACTGGCAAATTACAGCGGCCTGCCCTGGACGGCTGTAATTGTAGCAGCGGTGCTGCTGAGCTACAATTACTTGCTGAACAAAACAAGACTGGGCCGGTACATCTATGGTATTGGCGGCAATGACCAGGCGGCAGAATTGTCAGGCGTCGATGTCAAAAAGGTGACGCAGTTTGCATTCTGCTCGATGAGTGTCCTTGCCGCATTGGCTGGTGTCCTCTACACGTCCCGTCTCCAGTCTGCGACTCCTACAGCGGGCAATGCCTTTGAGATGGACGCAATTGCTTCTTCCTATATTGGCGGCACCGCTGTCAGCGGCGGCATTGGCAAAGTGACAAACGCTGTCGTAGGCGCCTTCGTGATCGTGTCTCTGACAAACGGTATGAATCTGATGGGTGTTGATATCTCCTATCAGTACATTGTAAAGGGCATTATTTTTGTAATTGCGGTTGCTTTTGACGTGCGCAGCCGCCGCAAAGCAAAGTAAAGGATCAGCAGTGCGGAAAAAGACCTCTTTCGGCGTCCCTTCGTGGGAAGTTCCCGCAGATTTTTTTGCTGCGCAGTACCGCAGTCCGGCTGGATAACGCTCCTGATACTAGGGCAGCACCGCGCAATTGCGTCTTCGAGTCTCAGCCGCCTTTTTGCCCCACTTCCGCAGTTCCGAAAATGGGAAATATTGCGCAGCCGTTGCCAGCGCAAGCTGGCTTACGGATGCGGCATACCCCTTGCGGGTACATACAGTATTCCACCATTTTTGGAACTTTGAATTGGGGCAAAAAATCTGGCTGATACTTCTCGCCGAATTGTGCGGTGTTGCCCTAGTTTTTCAAATTACGGTTAAACGCCGTTTTTTGAGACCGCGGTCTCGCGGTCAGCGGCATCGCCGCTGAAAACGTAATCCATACATTTCTCGCCGCCACTGGCGGCCTGCGCGCAAAGCGCAGGATAAAAGGTATTATCCATTTTATCGAGAAATCGTCTAAGGCGCAGCGGTGCGGTGGAAAAGAAACAGGTCAAGTAGGTCCCCGCTGAACTGCAAGCGACATGCTCCCTTTATGAGAGATGGTGAAATGAGAAATCACTGTAACTCATAATGGGAGCATTATCATGTAATTCTCTGCAAATCAGCACCGGTTCTTTCCCGAAGCCTCTGACAGAGGAGGAAGAACGTCACTATCTGACCCTCGCCCAGCAGGGCGATCTGGATGCCCGAAACATCCTGATTGAGCGAAACCTCCGTCTGGTATCTCACATTATGAATAATGAATAAGGATAATGCGCAAGGAGACTTTATCTGGGGCAGAGCAGGAAGTTTGGAATTTACCTGCTGCGGGAAGAAAATGGCTGGTTTTGGGAATGGAAGATTAGAGCTTTTCCGACAGGATTTGATGCGGTTTTCTGCGATGTAACAAAAAAGGAAAAAATGCGAGTTTATTACATCAATGTAACAAACTTGACGATGGGAAATGGCTGTGCTATGATTGCGGTGAAAGGCGGTGGCACCTATGCATAAGAGCCTCAGGAACCGTGACATCTATCTGCGGCAGCTCAAGGCGTTCCAGGACACGGAAATGATTAAGGTCATTACCGGTATCCGCCGCTGCGGAAAGTCCTGCCTGATGAAGCTGATGGTGGAGCATTTGCGCGGCAGCGGCATCGGGGACAAGCAGATCGTGGAAATGAATTTTGAATCCATGCGGTTCGCGGTGATGACCGCGAAAGATCTGTATAGGTATGTCAGCGAACGGGTCATTCCCGGAAAACGGATGTATCTGTTTTTTGATGAAGTGCAGCGCCTCGATGGCTGGGAAAACGCGGTAAACTCTTTTCGTGTGGACTTTGACTGTGATATCTATATCACCGGCTCCAACGCCCACCTGCTGTCCTCGGAGCTTTCCACTTATCTCTCCGGGCGGTATGTGGAGATCAAGGTACTGCCTCTATCGTTCCGGGAGTTTCTGGATTTCCACGGATATACCGTATCGCAGCGCAAGACGATCACCGGACAGATGAAAAAGCGAATTACCGATGCAGACGGGGAAGTATGCGACCCGAAGGAGCTTTATGAGGCCTTTGCCAAATTCGGTGGCATGCCCATGCTGGCGAATGTGGGATTGGAGCTGGACAGGGTGAGCGCTACGCTGGAGGGTGTGTACTCTGCCGTAGTTGTCCGGGACATTCTGGAACGGGAAAAGCGAAAGGGGCAGCGCACCATTACGGATTCGCTCCTGCTTCGCAATCTGATGATGTCCCTGGCGGATAACATCGGAAACAGTGTCTCCGCAACCTCCATCGGCAATACGCTTATCAGCGAGGGACTGCTGACAGAAGGTAACCGCAAGGCAAAGCCTGCGACCCATACCATTCAGGCCTATATGGAAGCGCTGAAGGAGTCCTATATCTTCTATGAAATCAAGCGGTTTGACATCAAGGGGAAGGAATACCTGAAAACCCTCGGCAAGTATTATATCGTGGATACGGGACTGCGTAATTATCTGCTGGGCTACCGGGAGGGGGACACCGGGCACATTTTAGAAAACATCGTGTATTTTGAACTGCTCCGCCGGGGCTACGATGTGGCTATCGGAAAGATTGACAAAAAAGAAGTTGATTTCATTGCCACCAAGGCAGATGATAAAAAGTATATTCAGGTCACAGAAGCCATGAATGCCCCGGAAACAAGGGAACGGGAATTGTCGCCCCTGCAAAAAATCCCGGACAACTATGAAAAGCTTGTGGTATGTATGGATACGGGCTTGCAGCAGGAACAGGACGGAATCCGAATTGTGAACGCGATTGATTTTTTGCTGGAGTAAAAGGAGAATGATGCAATTCATGCTCTATTTATGCCACATAAAAAAAGAAAGCGGGGCGTAAAGATATGACAGATCTGGATATTATGCAGCGGGCGAAGGTGTACATGGAGAAACTGGCGCAGGGAATCGATCCGATTTCGGATCAGGAGATTCCTGAGGACTCTGTGCTGAACAATGTGAGGCTCGCAAGATGCTTTTTCTATATTCATATTTGTTCATTGAATATTTTAGTGCATATATGACTTGGGACGATTACTACGAGTGGTTCTATGATTTATCGCTGAGTACGCAAAAAGGATATGCTTATAAGCTCACCAGTTATGGTGATGCCGAAGAAGTGTTCGAGGTTCTCTCGGAATTTGCTTTTTATGACAAGCAATTCGCCACCCGTTTTGCTTCTAAGGCGGTAGATGGCGGGGTTCATTTTTCTCCAGACCATGTGTTGGAGATGGCTCTACTTGTTGACAAGCCTGTTTTAAGTCGGATGGCAGAAACTGCGGTACCTGCTTTTGATGCAGAGCAGTTGGAGGAGATCTATATGCTGATTGATGATGCCTCTTTTGCGCGCATCCCAAAGAAGCAGAATATAGACATCTTTTCCGACGAGGAGCCTGGGGAGGAGCTTGCCGAGCCGGCGCCGGAGGACGATGCAGACGTTGCTGCGCCTCCAAAGAAAAAATCCGGCTTCTTCTCAACACTTTTGGCTGTTGCGGCAGCAATCGGTTCGGAGGAAGAATCAAAGAGAAAACGCCACAATGGTCGATGCGATGGTGACTGTGCAAACTGTCCCCCGCATTATGGTTACCGCTATGGCCGCTGGTATTATGGCCACCATCATGTGTACGGCTATGAGTTTGGTGGCAATAAAGGCGGCGGCGAAATGGACTAGAGAGAGATGCGGATGTTTGGAAAAATGAAAAACGCTCCTGTGCCTACCTATGATGTGACACAGAAGATAAAAAAGACTTGGTGGGGTGGTACGAAGCTGATCCCTACCACAAAATCAGAACAGCGCAAACGAAAAGCGGAGATACTCAAGCAAAATCCCAATGCCATCATTTTGGACAGTAAGGCAAAAAAGGAAAAAGAGCTGGAATGGATCGACCGCATTGAGGATTTTGATGCTTTTATGTGAGAAGGAGAATCTAGGCCGTTATTCCAATTTTTTACCAAGAAATTGCATGACGGATAGCGGACGGATTCGATCCTTTAGCAAGAAAAACAACAATGCCCACCTCAGCTCCCCAAAAATAATTGGGCACCCAGCGGTCAGACTGACCGGTGGGTGCCGCGGGCGATTTGTCTATTCGTTCATGATCTCCAGGAGCATTCTGGCTCCCAGGCGGAAGCTGTTCTGGAACAACAGGCATTCTGCCATGTCCTGAAATTCCCGAACACTGTCCAGGTACTGTGCGAACAGTTTTCTCTGTGCGTCCGTGAGCGTATCCTGTAGGCTTTCTTCATTCCGGCTGATACGCAGAAGTGCTTCCTTGTATTCTTTTGCGGAGGATGTATCATACTCGGATGGCTCTATATTTCCATACCAAAAATCTTCTAAGACGCTCATACCGCAGCCTCCCCATATATGATTTCCTCCCGGACGATCTCCTCCGCTCTGGCTCGGATGCTGTTCATCCTCTGCACCCATGCCATAGGATCGTTTGCTTCCAAACTCTCGGTAACGCCCTCTGCGGTTTTTAATTGTTCAATCAAAGTCTCCATACGCACCTGCGCCTGTTCGTTCAGGCCGGCGAGATATGTCCAAAGCTGCCCGGTGAGGATTAGTTCATTGAATCGGATGGGGTGATATTCTCTCAGGTAATCCCGGTGCATTCTGCCCCAGTGGCCAATGCTGCGGGTTTCTTCCGGGAGCTTCAGATTGGGGATTTCGTAATCCCCCACACGAATGTAATGGATGTTCCCCTTCATACTCAGTCCTCCACATAACCGGCAGGCTGGTAGCGCACTCCGGCTTCCATCAGCTTTTGCAATTCCAGTTGGGCATCGAAACGATTCTGGGCTTCCATAGCCACTTCTGTAAGGATGCTCCTGTCGGTATCCCACTTTTCCAGGCCCTCCAAATAGCGTCCACGGCGCTTGTCGTCGATGATGAAGGGCATCACATCGTGGCGCAGGCATTCTTTGAACATAAGCAGGCGGCCAACGCGGCCATTTCCGTCCTCAAAAGGAAGCGTTCTCTCAAACCTGAAATGGAAGTCTAAAATCGAACTCCTATCCACATTTTTAGAGGATTCATATTCCGAAATAAGGGTTTTCAGGTTGGGGCTGATATGGTCGGCGGGCAAAAGGAAGGGTATCCGGCGGTTTGAAGTTGCGGAGCGATACTGCCCGGAAATGACACGCTTTTTTCGTTCATCCACCGTGCCAGACATCAGCAGGAAATGCAGGTTTTTGATGTACTTCTGGGTCAGCGGCTCGTCCACAGTATCTAGAATATAATCCACACAGACGCAGTGGTTCAATGCTTCGATCACGTCCGAAACCTTCATGGGTTCAAAGCTGGCGAACACTTTTCCTTTCTTGAAAATGGTCTCAATCTGGTTCCGGGTCAGCCGGTTGCTTGCCATCCGGCAGGAACAATAGGTGAGGTTTATCTGGACATAATCGTATAAACCATGGTAATTTTTCTTCTTTTTTGGGCGAATCAGTTTCAGCGCCAGAGGGGGCAGCGGTTCGGGGCCTTCAGGGGCCGCAACCCTTGAAGGCTTCTGGGCATCCTCCGGAATCAGCCATGTTTTGTCCTTTTGTATTGCACCTGGAATACGTCCCTGAATACAGTATTTCCGGGTCATTCTCTCTGAGATTTTCCAATTCTCAGACGCTTCTAATGTAGTAATGTACTTCATAAAATCCGTCCTTTCAGCGGTTCGTTTTGGCGGCCTCTGGCGACGGTGAAATTCCGCGGAACTTTTCACAATCTGAGGAACTTTTCGTACCAGAGTTTTTACCAGAATTACGACGAAACACTGTATGCCAGCTGACAGATAATGGATTTTTATGCGATATAACTGGACATATTGGACTATTTAGGCCAGAAAAATTCATTGATATTCACTATGGAACCCATGGCATTCAAGAGGTCAGCGGTTCGATCCCGCTTATCTCCACCAAAAGTCGTGAAATCTACTCGATTTCACGACTTTTTCTTTATTTTTTGCGTAAAAAGTTGTTGTGGTCATGTTCAAGACGCATTCAAGCCCGCCTTTTAGACCTCTTGTATTTCACCTAAAAATCAAGTATTCAAGAGGTGGAATTTCATGGCTCGTATCACAATGAGAAACTCCCAAAA
>JABLTL010154853.1_pt1 | contig 18034 bp, 18 predicted proteins | sample 7160151 | NCBI WGS metagenome assembly JABLTL01 (sample SAMN14651223, study PRJNA627086) | human gut metagenome | isolation source: feces | host: Homo sapiens
AGGCTCTTTCGGTCGCAATATAAACGACCGAAAGAGCCTTTTTTCATTTGTTTTTAAAACGACAATACTGACAATTATAGACAAATATAATGTTATGATTTACTATAATGCTTTCCGAAAAAATGTCACATGTGACACTTTTTCGGAGTAAAGACATTCCCATTATAATACTCTTTCTTACCTATTATAATATGCTTTTTTGCCGATACCGGCAAGAAAGTGGGTGTTTTATGTATGATATTTGTGGTTTATGCCGCAAAACGGAATGGCTTGTTTTTGTAGTTAGAATAGGAGAGATACTGAAAATATTTTAATAAAGAAAAAGCCTTCATCTTGCGTTTTGCGCAAAATAAAGGCTGGGATGTAAAATTCGTTTGTAAGTGTTTTGTATTTCAAATTATAGATACCAATTATCTATTATTCTCTGCATTAGTATTTGTGAATATTCTGAAGCTTCTTTTTCTGTAATGTATTCACGTTCATCATATCCCCAGTCGTTTATAAATTCCATATTTACAACAAGTTCAGCATTTTCCTTTTTAAAAGTTTTAGCCCACTTGTTAAAATTTTCAGAATTTTCAATTTCTAACTCATGGATTGTATTAGTTATATTATCTATTAACCAATCTTTTAATTCTGTTTTAATTCTTATCTTATTCATATAGCCTATTTATTATTTATAAATCTTCACCATTTGCATGATTGTATTCGTTGTCATAATACATAATTATCCTATAAGATACTAAATCCCTTATTATTCGGAACCATACAGGTTTCTTAACGAGATATTTTGTAAATATATTTATTGAGGTTGATTGAATGTCTGATTTTATATCTTCCGTAGGATTATCTAATTGTTCTTTAGTATATTTTGAAAGTAATTCCTCTTGTACTTCATTTCGGATTGCTGTAGAGTCCATTTTTTCTTTAATTGGATTTTGATAGAACACAGCATCGTAGTTTTTGTTGTTAACAGTCATTTCGTAAGAGATGTTCTCTTCATCACTCAAAGTATAATTGTCTAGAGTTGTATAACGTTTGTTATGCTCAAATTGACTAACCAGTTTATTGAAACGTATTTTGATATTTCCTTCATCTTGAGAAATTTCATCACAAAGCATTATTCTATATACTTTGTTGTTGTTAGTAATAATATACACAAGAACATTAGTTCCATTAAATTCTCCTTTTAGACAATCTTCTCCTGGAACAGGTATAAACCCTTTGGCTTTTAGCTTTCTTATCATCTCTGTTTTGAATCCGTCAACAGGAATTCCTAAGAATGTTGTTACATCATTCTGTGCTTTTACGCCATGCGTTAACATTAGGGCAAATAGTAATGTTAGAATTTTTTTCATATTAATATTTAATTTAAATTAGTATTCATAAATAGTATTGGTTATAAAAACCTTTCATAAATTATTAAAGAGCTGTCCTCTTGAGTTAAATTCTTAGAACAAAGGTACTTCTTTTATTTATAATATGAGTAATAAAACTGATAAAAAATGAGTTGCTAAATAAAAAACATCATTTGAATATTACTCAAATATATGCACGTTATAGGATTAACTCAAATGAATCTCTTAAAAAGATAGTACTTGTATACCAGATTCAACGAATACAGCTTATATAATAAGGACAACTAAAGATATACGTTGATGATATTTAATGGCTTTTGCGTTCAACAACTGTTGAACGGTCGGAGAAGTTAATATACTTTGCGATTTATATTGATATACTTTACCGTTCAACAGCTGTTGAACGAAGGAGATAGTTAAATGGAAGGCTTCGGGTGAGTATTTAATTAGTTCTTGCAAGCAGTTTAACTCGCTATCGCAAGCTATTAATATCGCTTATGATGGTAGCTCCTACTGCATTATCAATATTTTGCATAAAACAAATTGGGGATTAAGGATAAAAGCATTATATTTGCATGTGGTTATTATGAACCCACGATAAATAAAAGATTAATCAAGGTTTATCCCACGATTAACCCCTATAGAAAGCGAATCTACCACCTTTATACAATATCGCTATGGATATAGAGCAAGTTAGAGAATTCACGTTGTCGCTATACGGCGTGACAGAAGATCAGCCCTTTGGCGACGACAACATAACCTTCAGAGTTGAGGGCAAAATATTCCTATGCCTTTGGTTGGGCAACGAGGAGCATAGCGCTATAGACGGTATGCATAAGTTTGCCTGCAAACTGAGTCCTGATAGGAATGAGGAGTTACGAGATAGATATGAAGCCGTAACGCCAGCTTTTCATTGGAACAAGAAGCATTGGAGCGACGTGTATTTCGAGCAGATAGAAACCGAGGTGGTAATGGCATGGATAAGGGAATCGTATCAGCTTATCGTAAGCAAGCTGCCTAAGGCTGCGAGGGCGAAATATCAAATGTAAATAAAGCACATAACAATAAACAAATGAAAGCATATACATATATAGAAAAAGGTAAGTTTGCCTTGATAGATAAACCGAAGCCTGAGCTTCAGGAAAGTACCGACGCTATAGTCCGCGTTACGTTGGGTAGCATCTGCACCAGCGACTTGCATATCAAGCATGGTAGTGTGCCAAGGGCTGTGCCTGGCATTACCGTTGGTCACGAGATGGTGGGAGTAGTAGAAGAAATTGGTGCCGACGTTAAAGGCGTGAAACCAGGCGATAGAGTAACGGTAAATGTGGAGACATTCTGTGGTGAATGCTTCTATTGTAAGCATGGATATGTGAACAATTGCACATCGCCACATGGCGGATGGGCATTAGGTTGCCGTATTGATGGCGGACAAACGGAGTATGTGCGTGTGCCATTGGCTTCGCAGGGACTGAATCGCATACCAGATAATGTGACTGACGAGCAGGCGTTGTTTGTTGGCGATGTGCTTGCAACAGGCTTTTGGGCTGCACGCATAAGCGAGATAACGGCAGAAGATACAGTCTTGATAATTGGTGCTGGTCCTACGGGTATCTGTAGCTTGCTTTGCTCTATGCTGAAAGAGCCCAAGCGCATTATCGTTTGCGAGCGTTCGGAAGAGCGTCGTAGGTTTGTCAAGGAGCATTATCCAAATGTGCTGCTTACTACTCCCGACGAATGCGAAGAGTTTATGAAGAACCATAGCGACCATGAAGGTGCTGATAGAGTGTTGGAAGTGGCAGGAGGCAAAGATACCTTCCGTTTGGCATGGCTTTGTGCACGACCTAATGCCATCGTCACTATCGTAGCCCTCTACGACGAGCCGCAGGTGTTGCCGCTACCTGATATGTATGGCAAAAACCTTACCTTCAAGATTGGCGGCGTGGATGGTTGCGACTGCGAGGAAGTGCTACAACTTATAGCGCAAGGCAAGATAGATACCACTCCGCTTATCACCCATCGTTTCCCTCTCAGCCAGATTGAGAAGGCATACAGAATATTCGAAAACAAGGAAGATGGCGTGATAAAAATAGCTATCGAAGAAGGGTGAAAATAATAAAAGACCAAGTCGTACGGAAACAAACGACTTGGTCTTTTAATGTATAAATAGTTAGAATATTACTTCTTCACTTTTCTACTATCCACTCTGCCATCAGCATACAGCATCTTTGCGATGTTGATGCCTGGTTGTGGAGCGTTGAGCTTTGTGCCATCTATATTATAATAGGTGATGTCTATGGGAAGCTCCGAATTGGTAGCCGAAATGTTGTCAATACCATTTGCGGTAGATGTTATGTCGAGAGTAGCTCCAGCACCATTCTCCTCGTTGGTCACAACCTCCTCTACCAGCTTGCTGTCGTAAGCCTTCAAAGTGTAGTGGTCGGAAGGAATGAAATATTCTGCGCTACCCGAGCGACTTTGGAAATCTTTAGCGTTGAGGTTGCCAATAGTTGTGATGTTGTAGTCTTTCTTTCCGCTACTTGTGGCATAGTTTTTCCAAGGAGTCTTCTTTGTTGCGTTGCTTGTGAAAGCGTTGTTTTCGACATAAATGTTCGACTTGTAGCCATAGCCTATGCAATAGTGGGCGTTGGAGCTTGAATATAGACAGTTTTGTATGTGCACCTGTCCAAATCTCACGCGAGGCATACGCTCCGAGCATCCCTCATTCCACCAGCAGTTGGCAAAAGTAGTGCGCAGATGTCCTTCGTCTCCCGAACGCTTATCGCTATTTCCCCATAGGTCGCAGTTGCGATGGTCGTTAGAGCCACCAGAGCCTCCTGCCCATGGAGCTATCAGATAGCGGAATCTACACCATGTTACGCAGATATTGTCCGAACCATTCACGCAGTCGAAGTTGCCGTCTACGCCATCCTGAAAGTCGCAATGGTCTACCCATATATATGTAGAACCAGTAATCGTAAGATTGTCGTTGCCATCTATATCGTAGGCTCCTGCGCTCTTGAAGATGATGTTTCTCAGAATAATGTTCTTGCATGAAGATAGCTGCATGATGCCAGTTTCGCTCACGCTTGCTGAATGTTTAGAGTTTACGAACGCAGCCCCTTTCATACCGATAATGGTTTTGTTCTGCACACTCTTCACGTTGGTAAGTCCCGAGAACTCTATTTCGCCATCCACATAAATAATCTTCTTTTCTGTACCTTTTAGGGCGTTCATCAGTTCTGTCTTGTTGGTAACAGTAACCTTTGTGCCACCCTCGCCACCTGTAACATTTCCATCTACAGTAGCCCAACCTAATGGTGCATTAAGGTCGTATGGCGACAGGTTGTCTGTCCATCCGGCATTAGCCGCAAGGTTTCCCGTTGTCATCATCAAAGCGATGGCAAGGAAGCGTGAAATAATAGTTTGTTTCATTGTTTGTATTGATTTGTTTTGTTGTTTCGATTATTTTTTTTATTCTTCAGGCTTCTTTAGTTCGCCACCCATATTGATAGCTTCAAGGAGCTTCACTGCATCCACATATTGAGCCATACCTTCAGCCACCTGCTTTGCATCACGCATAGCCAGCACTACGGTTGATGGACGATTCACCACGTCGCCTCCTGCAAATACTCCCTTACGAGTAGTCATGCCGTATGGCTTTTCGCGAGTCAATACGTAGCCACGATCATCAACGTCGATACCTGTTGTGGTAGATACTATTCGGCTTGCTGGTGCAGAACCAACAGCCATGATAACGAAGTCGGCTTTCTCTACTCGGCGCTCGCCATTTGATTCGATGACAACCTCGTTGAGTGTTCCTTTCTCGTCATGAATCTCCACGATGCTCGACTCCCAACTAAACTTAACGCCTTCTTCTACAGCCTCGTCGTATTCCGAGCGCAAAGCACTCATATCGTTTATTGTGCGATGGTAAACCACTTCTACGTGGCTTGCTCCTAAGCGTACGGCTGTTCGAGCAGCATCCATAGCTGTATTTCCACATCCTATCACGAATACACGATTGCCCTCGTGAACCACAATCTCGTTGCGACTAAGGTTGCCCTCGTTGTAGAGGCTCACACGGCGCAAGAACCATATAGCCTGGCGCACGCCCTTGAGGTTGCTTCCTGGTATATTGAGCTTTTTAGGCTTGCCAGTTCCGGTTCCCATAAAGATAGCGTCGTAGCCAAGATCAAAGAGTTTGTCGATAGTCAGGTTGTCCTTACCCACGGTAGTATTGCAATGGAACACTACGCCCAGCTCCTCAATCTTCTTAATCTCCCGGCGCACTATTTCCTTTGGCAAGCGATATTCAGGAATACCAAACATCAATACTCCTCCTGGTTCTGGCTCCATCTCGAAAATCTCTACGTTGAAGCCCTGGCGTGCCAAGTCGCCAGCAATAGTTAGTCCGGCAGGTCCTGAACCAATAACCGCAATCTTACCTCTTGTCTTAGGCAACAAGTTTTCGCGGATAAGACCCATGTTGCCATCAAAGTCGGCAATAAATCTTTCCAACTTGCCCACATGTATGCCTTGTCCCTTTTTGTTAAGCACACAATGACCTTCGCATTGCTTCTCGTGAGGACATACTCGTCCGCAAACAGCAGGCAGATTACTCTTGTTGTTTATTATATCCATAGCGTTGCCGAGGTTACCCATCGACAACTCATGAATCCAATCCGGAATATCATGACTTATAGGACATCCCTTCTTGCATTGAGGTACTTTGCAATGCAGGCAACGTTTAGCCTCGTTGATAGCCTCAAGCATGGTGTATCCTTCGTTAACTTCTTGAAATAACTTGTTTTCTGTTTCCATATTTTGATATATTCAGCTTTTATAGTAAATATATTTTTTGCAAAGATACTGCTTTTAGTTCAAGTTTGTTACAATAATCAAGCTATATCTCAACTTTTTTACCTTCATAACAATATTTTTTTGTAAAACCATCATAGTTTTCAATTAAAACTACTATCTTTACAGAGGAATTGTTATTATGTATTAATTATGGCATATACTATTAGCGACAAATTAGATTGGATTATGATTTTCATCTATGAGTTCGGACGAAAACATGGACTTACGATGAAGCAGGCATTCAACTACCTCTATCGTTACCAAGGAATGGCTTTCTTGGATAAGCATTATGATTATGTTCATACTCAATCATTTAAGTCGATGGTTGAAGATATAACGGAATATTGCCATAGAAAAGGAGGAGGACTACTATGAAACTATATCATGGAACGAATATAGATTTTGAAAAGATTGATATTGACAAGTCTAAGCCTAATAAAGATTTTGGTCGGGGTTTTTATCTGTCTGCAGATTATGAACAAGCTATGAATATGGCAAATATTAAGTTTGAGCAAATGGAAATAGGCAGTCCTCTTGTACAAGAATATTTTGTAGATGAGATTGAGATGCAAAAACTTAAGTGTCTAATATTTTATGACTATACAGAAGAATGGGAAGATTTGCTAAAAAAATAAATGGAAAAGCATACAATGATAGTATGCTTTTCCATAATAAAGATATTTTCTATAAACTCAAACTTACCAATCAACCTTTTCGCTAAGTATTTCGCCATCGGTAGCATCGTCGGCTGTAAATGTGTTGCCACGATATTGTACGCAAAGCATTAAGAGAGGTTCAGACCCATTATTGCGAACCGAACGCTTACCTGCTGGTGCTACTCTTACCACGCTTCCTTCCTGGATAGCGAATACCTCGCCATCAACTTGGAACTCGCCCTTGCCACTAAGGAAGAAATACAATTCCTCATGATTCTTGTGGGTATGAAGGAATCCTGTTTCTGTGCCAGGAGCAAAAAATTGGAATGAGAATTCGCCACCTGTAGCATTCACGTTCTGACCACCAAACACCTTTCCTGGAATCTTTATTTCCGGACCTAACTGCAAGGTGTAGTCCTTAATCTCATTCAATTTACCAAAATCTACGGCTGTGAAGTTTGCAGCCTTTGCGATAGTCTTTGTTTCTTTCATAATGTGCTATAGTTTTTAGTTGATTATAATTCTTTCTTTCCCTTAATCTAATTACAGATAGAGGATTATTTCGCTTGCAAAGATATACTGAAAAAATAATCCTCACAAGAAGGCACAAAAGGGTTAGATAGTTACTTCGAAGTAACTATTGTGGAAGAATGGGAGAAAGAAAAAATCATCATTAACTAAGATTAACTACAAGCATATATGGTAGTTTATGAATATTAGTTACTTTTGTAGCCTATTGTGGTGTATAAAGCTATTGCTACAATATATTGAGAATATAAAAGCATAACGAGATTACAGAAAAAAGATATATAGCTTATGGCAAGAATGATGAAGGAAATGGTATTTCACGACTGTCCGATACGTAATGTGTTATCACGCATTTGCGACAAATGGTCGTTGCTAGTTATCTATACGTTGAACGCTCATAATGCGGAGCCTATTCGCTTTAACGCACTTCGCAAACTAATCCCCGATATTTCGCAAAAGATGCTCACCAGCACTTTGAAGACTCTTGAGGCTGATGGCTATGTGAATCGCAAGGTGTATGCTGAGGTTCCTCCAAGAGTAGAATATTCGCTTACCCCTCGCTCCGAAACGTTAATCCCTATTATGAATAGTTTGATAGAGTGGGCAGGTGACAACATGGCGATGATACTTAAAGATAGACAGCAAAAAGCTGTTTAGGGAAAAGATGTTATTATTTCCGAAATTAGGGTAATATGGCTTTTAAACAAAAGTAGTAATTTTGCACCATCTAACAATACAACAACATTAATACATATATAAATTAAGGTAAAAGGTATGTATATAGAGAAAATTCAGTCGCCAGCCGATTTGAAAGGCATGGACATTAAAACTTTGAATATCGTTGCCGACGAAATTCGCCAGGCTGTATTAAATCGTGTGAGCAAACATGGAGGCCATGTAGGTCCTAACCTCGGATTTGTTGAGGCTACCGTGGCTTTGCATTATGTTTTTAATGCACCAAAGGATAAGTTTGTTTTCGATGTTAGCCACCAATGCTATCCTCACAAGGTGCTTACCGGACGTGCTTCGGGATTCCTTGGCGATGTAGACGATATGAATGCCATTTCTGGCTATTCTTCTCCTGCCGAATGCCCAGAATACGATAACTTCGAGGTTGGCCATACTTCTACTTCTATCAGCCTTGCTACTGGTTTGCAGAAAGCACGCGATATCAAGGGAAACAACGAGAATATCATAGCCATTATTGGTGATGGTTCGCTTTCTGGTGGCGAAGCTTTCGAAGGTTTGGATGAGGCTTCAGAACTCGGTACTGGTATCATCATCGTGGTAAACGACAACGAAATGTCGATAGCCGAAAACCATGGTGGCATATATAAGAACCTTCGTGCCCTTCGCGAGAGCAATGGCACATGCGAGCACAACTGGTTTAAAGCATGGGGCTTTGAGTATAAGTATTTGGAAGAAGGAAACAATATCGAAAAACTTATCGAAGTGTTCGAGAGCGTGAAGGATACCGATAAGCCAACCGTGGTTCACATCCATACCGAAAAGGGACACGGCTTTGCGCCAGCCGTAGCCAACAAAGAAGTTTGGCATTGGGGCATGCCTTTCAATCTTGAAGACGGTTCTCGTCCAAGAAAGAATGCTGATGGAACCACTCCTGTTGTGGCTCCAAGCGAGGATTATGCCACTTTGTTCTCAGACTGGATGCTCTGCGAGATGAAGCATGATAAAACACTTATTGCCGTAACAGCAGGTACTCCTGCCGCAGGCGGATTTACTGCCGATAAGCGTGAGCAGGCTGGCAAACAACATATAGATATGGGTATTGCCGAAGAACAAGCTGTGGCTATGATCTCGGGAATGGCAAAGGGCGGATTGCATCCTGTATGGACCGTATATAGCACATTCATCCAGCGCACCTACGACCAGATAGCGCAAGACCTCTGCATAAACTCTAATCCTGCCGTGATAAATGTTGTAGGAGGTGGAGTTAATTCAATGAACGACATCACCCATATCTGTCTCTTCGATATTCCTATGCTTTGCAGCATTCCGGGTCTTATCTATCTTGCTCCTACCACCTGCGAGGAGTATTTCGCCATGCTTCGTTGGAGCATTATGCAAGATAAGAAACCTATCGCCATCCGTGTGCCAAGTAATGGCGTGGTGCATACCTCTGAAGTCGTGGAAGCAGAATACAGCTTTGCGTCGAAATATAAGGTTATGCACAAGGGAACAAAGGTGGCAATCATAGCAGCAGGCTCGTTCTATCAGAAGGGCGAGAATGTGGTTCGTCTGTTGGCTGATAAGGGTATAGATGCTACGCTCGTCAATCCTCGCTATCTTAATGAGGTGGATGCCGAGACGCTGGATAGCTTGAAGGCTGACCATCAGCTTGTCGTTACCCTTGAGGACGGATCAAAGGATGGCGGCTTTGGCGAGCGCATAGCTTCTTACTATGGGCCATCGGATATGAGGGTTATGGTGTGCGGCATCAAGAAGGGACTCTACGACCGCTTCGATGTGCATGAACTGCTTTCAGACAATCGTTTGCTTGACGATCAGATTGTGGAAGACGTCTTGAAGAATATCTAATGATGATAGTATAGGGAAGCATCAACTTCCTTTGAGTTTCAGAGTGTAAAATTCATACAAATAGAAAATCCAAGCTTGAACTATTGTTCTTGCTTGGATTTCTTCTGTTTTTATAAACTAATGTTTGTCTTTATCTTGCTCCGCGCATGACGTCTTTTCTCATTTCTTGTCTCATGCGGATAGCCTCAGGCGAGTTGTTGCCAAACTCTCTTTTGGCTTTCTTGTACTTCTTGTAATGTTTCTTGTAGTGTTTGTCGTGTTTGTGTGGCTTGCATGGTCGTCCAAAGTCGCCTTTGTGGTGATGCTTGTCTGATTTCCAGTTGTGCTTTGGATACTTAGCATATATATTATGTATGTAAGCGTTGTTGCGCCAACTGATAGGACGATAGAAGTAGTACGACTTCTTGTATTTCTTCCATTGCTTATCCGAGAGAATGTGCTTTAGTTGCTTATTGCGATATTTCCAACCATGAGAGTCGATATCGCGATAGCTTCTGATGCCATCAAGGTAAGTGAGGTTGATGTTTAATATGTTGTTGCGTTGAACATTACTCAAACCCAGTTCCATCACCATTTTATCTGTGATAAAACGAGCTTCTGTCTGAATATCTACCAGTCTCTGAGCATTTACAGATGCTATCATCATGAATGCTGCTACGATTGCTAATAATGTACGTTTCATAATTCCAATTGTTTTTAGAGTTATTACTTATTTCTTTTTTCTGTTGCAAAGATAGCCCTTTCCTTTTATTATTCCAAGGGGGAAATCTATAAAGCGTAGTATGGTTTTCCCTATTCTGAGGAGGAAAAAGTTGTATAGGTTAAAGCCAATAGCCTTTTGGCTGAATATTTAGTAGTAAAAGCATATTAAAACGTCTGTAACATCTTTGACATAAGATACTATTACTTTTGCACCCGAATTCAGACGAGCATTTGTCTGTTGTATTAAGTATAATATAATTCTAATAAAAGAAAGAAAATGAAAGTAATGAGAGTATGTGGCAATAGTGTTGCCATGATGTTAATGGTAGCTTATTTGCTACTTGGTAGTTTACAGATGCAGGCACAAAACCGTGCTGAATGGGAAAAATTGAAGGGCGACGTTACCCTCTATATGACCAACGATATGGGCAGAAATGGCTATTACGACCAGAAGCCTATTGCCGAACTTATGGGCGAGATGGCAGGAGTGGTAGACCCTGAGTGTGTGCTTGCTGTTGGTGATATCCATCATTTTAATGGCGTAGCTTCTTTGCAAGACCCTCTTTGGATGACAAACTACGAATTGATATATTCTCATCCCGACTTGATGCTTGATTGGTTTCCTGTTTGTGGCAACCATGAATATCGTGGCAACACACAAGCATTTATGGACTATGGCAAAGTGAGCCGTCGCTGGATGATGCCAGCTAAATATTATACTAAGGTGTTCAATCATGGTAATACTACCATTCGCATTGTCTTCCTCGATACCACACCTCTCATCGATTCTTATCGTGAGAATTCTGCTGTATATCCAGATGCTTGCAAGCAAGATATGCAAGCTCAGCTCTCTTGGCTCGACGAAACTTTGAAGAATGCTAAGGAAGATTGGGTAGTAGTTGTTGGTCATCATCCTATTTATGCAGAAACAAGTAAGAAGGAAAACGAGCGTATAGATATGCAGAAGCGCTTGTTACCTATCCTACATAAATATAATAATGTGGCGATTTATGCTTGTGGACACATCCATAACTTCCAGCACATACAGAAGAAGGGCGACAATATTGACTATGTAGTCAATTCTTCTTCTTCATTGGCTCGTCCTGTAAAACCTATAGATGGTACCGTATTTTGTAGTTCTGCTGATGGCTTCTCGGTATTTACAGCAGACAAAACTCAACTAAGAATGTCGATGATAGATAAAGATGGCAACATCATACACACTATTTCAAAGGTAAAAAAGTAAAAAGGTAAAAAAGTAAAAAGGTAAAAGAGTAAAAAGGTAAAAGAGTGAAAAAGCTTTTTTAGTGAAGAACGAAGAATTCAATAGAAATATAGATGAAAAGATTATTTATGAGTGCGGCTCTTCTGGCTGCATCGGCTACAGCCATTCAAGCCCACACACTCGATGGTATAGTCAAGGATAACAAGACGGGCGAACCGCTCATCGGTACAGTTGTGAGAGTTAAGGAGTTGCCAAATGTTGGTACTACTACTGGTCTCGATGGTTCGTTCACATTGCATGAATTGCCAGACAAGGGTAAGTACACCCTCGTCGTTTCCTTTATGGCTTACAAGACCAAGGAGATTGTAGTGGATGTAGCCAACGACGACAAGGTAGACATCCCGATGGATGAAGATTTGAAGCAACTTGGCGAAGTTGTAGTTACTGGTCGTCGTGAATATCGTAGCGACCGTAGTGCCGTTGAGAGCGTGAAGAATGCAGGTAACGTGCTCAACGTGATGAGCCAGCAGAGCATTCAGCTTTCGCCTGATGTCAATGTGGCAAGTGTGTTGCAGCGTGTTTCGGGTGTTACTATGGAGCGTGATGCCTCGGGCGAAGCTTCTTATGCAATACTCCGAGGTATGGACAAACGATATAATTACACACTTGTAAATGGCGTAAAGATTCCAAGTCCTGACGATAAAAACCGCTATATTCCTTTGAATATCTTCCCTTCTGATTTGATGGATCGTTTGGTAGTATCTAAGTCGTTGACTGCTGATATGGAAGGCGATGCTGCAGGTGGAGTGGTGGATATGGTGATGAAGGATGCTCCTTCCCGTTTCCAACTCCAGGCTAATGCCGCCATCGGAACAACAGATTACTTTTGGAAAGATGGTAGAGATTATCTAACCAGCAATCGTTCTGACTACACCAAGAAAGCACCTTACGAGGCTTTTGGCTCAGAATATAAAGCCAGCATGAGCGACTTCAAGAATGGTCCTATGCAGCTGAAGAGCCATTCTATGCCTGCTCCTAACTTCATCGGAGGTCTGTCTGTAGGCAATCGCTTTTGGAATGACCGTCTTGGCGTGATGCTTGCTGGAAGCATTCAGAATACTTTCCGCGGTACTGAGCGTACATACAATTCTGTAAAGATGGCATCGGGCGAACAGGCTATGTATATTTCTAAATTGAATCATCGCTACTATAGCATACACGACCTTACAACGGGTGTTCATGCTAAGGTTGATTTAACTCTGCCTAAGCATAAGATAGAATGGTACAACATGTATGTGCGCACCAATTCCAAGGGCGTGAGATACAATAATAGCATCGGTACCGAATATATCGGAGCTAATAGCTATACTCAGGATGATGAGATTCGTTCTCTCTCAACTACTCAGAGCATCTTTGCTACCAACTTAAAGGGTACTCATCATCTCACCAAGAACTTTACTCTCGATTGGTCTGGCATCTTTTCGCAAGCTAAGGAGGAAGATCCTGATAGAACTTACGTAACCTTATCAAATTCTGTTTCTACAGAAGCCGATGCTGATGGCAATATTCTTTCGGGTAATCTTTGGGATACCAACAAGAATATCACCAAGACTTTCCCTAAGGATGCTGAGCGCAGATTCCAGCACAATATGGATACTGACTGGGCTGGCTATATCAACCTTACTTACGATACTCATTTTGCCAACGACGTTGAGGCTCTTTGGAAAGCAGGTGCGCAATATCGCCGTAAGGAGCGTAGCAACAGATATTATTCTTATATCTTCAGTCCTGCAGATAATGCACAGGATTTAGATGGCAACGGATTAGAACAATTTGATAATGTAGACTGGGTTTGCAAAACTCCTTATTCTCAAGCTTCACAGCTCAACTATAATTCTAAGGAGCATATTGGTGGCGCTTATACCATGGTAACTTTGAAAACCAAGCTTGGTGAGTTGATTGCCGGTTTTCGTGCCGAGCATACCAACCAAATATACACCATGCTTCAGCATTTCCGTAATATGGGACAGACGGGTGAACAGAGCTATTGGGACTATCTGCCATCAGCATCTTTAAAGTGGACACCTACCAAGAAAATGAACATTCGTCTTTCTTACTATCGTTCTATCAACCGACCAGGATTCTATGAGATTGTGCCTTACCAGATTATGGGCGAGGAATATCAGGAAAAAGGTAATCCAAACCTTAAGCGTGCGCGCATCGACAATATCGACTTGCGTTGGGAGTGGTTCCCAAGCAAGACGGAGCAGATTCTTGCAGGCGTATTCTATAAGTATCTTAAGGACCCAATAGAGCAGGTGTTTGTAACTTCTGATGGAAAGATTGGTGCCGGAACAGATGCCTACTATATGCCGGACAACTTAGGTAATGCCAAAAACATGGGATTCGAGATTGATGTTATCAAATACATCCGCCACTTCGGAATCAAGGCTAACTATACCTACACATACTCTAAAATCACTACATCGAAGCGTGAATATAAAGAGGGTAGTGCTGAATATAAGTCGGGTGTCACTCAGAGTCGTCCTCTCGTAAATCAGGCTCCTCATACTGCCAACATCTCCTTGCTCTACAAGGATACGGAGAATGGATGGAATGCGCAGCTCGCCTCTTCATTCACAGGTGCCAAGCTTGCCTTAGTTTCTCCTTTCAAGGATGCCGACCAATGGGATAAAGCTATGTTCGGTATAGACCTGAGTGCCGAAAAGCAATTCAAAAATGGCTTCTCTATATTCTTCAAGGCAAACAATCTTCTTGATGCTAAACGCGAGAGATATTTGAAGACTGTAAACGAGAGCAATCTTCAGTACGCAGATCAGAAGAGTAACAAAACAATCATTGGTACATATAAATATGGTAGAACATTTCTGCTTGGCGTACGCTATAAGCTTTAAAAGGTAAAAGAGTAAAAGGTTAAAAAATAGAAAGGTAAAAGAGTAAAAAGGTAAAAGAGTAAAAAGGTAAACGGGAAGGATGGAAGACTGGAAAATGGCAAAAATGGTTTGGGGTTGCCTTCGTCGCAGCTCGGCTGCGTCGCTTACCCAATCTCTTACTCAATCTCTCACCCTCGCCCTCCAAAATAAAAATAGATAAACTAAAAAGATGAAAAAGATAAATTCTTTCGCTTGTTTGCTGCTGATAGCGGCAACAGCCGTGTTCTCAACATCATGCGAGAACGATAATATTAATCCCTACGATTATACAAATAATAATGGTGGAAGCAACGAGAATCAAGGCTCTGCCGATGTTATTAAAACTGCCGTTGCAGAATATCCTGTAGGTTCTTTGGTTTGGAGCAAAGATACTACTCTTTGCGAGAGTATAGAGATTCCTGAGGGCACTTCGCTCTATATAGAGCCAGGCGTAACCATTACATGCAAGTCGGAGGTAAAGGTACCTGTAGAAATAGTAGTATTGGGTAATCTTTATTGTTTAGGAACAGCAGAACAACCAGTCATCATCACTTCCGATACCAAGAAACATGCCGATTGGGGTGGTATCATCTGCGGATATAATTCTGGCGAGGTAGTGCTCAATCATGTTGAGGTTGCTTATGCAGGTGCTACTCCTACCGAGAGTTCAGCTTCTTTCCAGAACAAGCTCTTCAAGACTACTATTGATGGTGGTGTGCCTGCCTTCCATTTCTGTAATGTGAATGGTAAGTTTGTGATGGCTAACTGTTTTTTTCACGACAACTACAACGATCAGACTTACTTCACAGGCGGTAATGGTGTAATCATCAATAATATCTTTGCAGATAGCGGAAACTCTGCCGATGGTGGCGAGGCTATCAACGTAAAGGCTGGTTGCAAGCTCGATGTTGCCAACAACGTTATCTACAACGCCTGCACCAACGCTTTCAAACTTTCTAATGCTGGCAACAGCGAGACCATTCCGCTTACCGAGATGACTGTTTACAATAATACTATCGTTGATTGCGGATGGCGTCGTAAAAAGAATAAGAAGGGTGGCTCGGTCTGGGTAGAAAAAGCTGCAAAACCTATCTTCGTCAACAACCTTGTTTATGATTGCCGCTATGGTTTGAAGCAGCCTGCCAAGGATGGCGTAGATATGGAACATAGCCGCTTGGCTCCAAACTATTATTATGCTTCTACCGAGACAGGAGTAAAGCAAATGGCTAAGGGGGCAGATCTTTCAATTTGGTTTGATAACGATATTAAGAGTAGTGTGGCAGGTCAGTTCAATCCTCTTTTCAAAAGTTTCAAGCAAAGCGAGAATATGAATGTAAACTGCGAAGGAGATGATGTTGCTAATGGTGCCCCTTTAGCCTTCGATACTACTTGGAATTTCAACTTTCAGAATAGTAGTCCTGCTCTCTCGGGTGGTGTTACTGATTTCGCACCTCTCTTTCCAAATGGTATTCCATTCTTCGGTCTTAAGAAGGTTAACTTCCTCGATACTAAGAACGATATGAACTATTACTTTGCCGCTCCACTTCCAAACGTTAGATTCGGTGCTTCTTTATAATCAGAATTTTGTTGTAATCTGAATATAGTTGTAATCTATTTCATTGTAATCAGATATATGTGTCTTTTTCAAACACGTACGTATGCGTAACCTTTACGCATGCGTGCGTGTTGTAAATTTTTTAAGCAAGAAGGTCAGAAAGTACGGAAAAGTATAAAACTGACCATTAAAACCGATATTCTTATTACATAGCTTAATACCATATTTTATATCTGGATATTTGCCATCTTGAGCTGTAAGCTTAGTGAGCGACTTTGTGGCATTATCTGTTGCTTTTACTTCTACAGGAATAAGCGACTGAGTATCGCGAATGAAGAAATCCATTTCTATGGTCGACTTGTCGTTGCGATAGAAGTAGAGATTATACCCTTGTTTAACGAGCATATCGCCAACAACATTCTCGTATATGGCGCCTTTGTATGTGCCGTAGTTCTTGTTTACTCTCATATCTTCTTGTGATTCCTCATCAAGCGATGCTACCAGCAACCCTGTATCCTTATAGTATAGTTTGTATGATTTAGGGTCATAGTTGCCCTTTAGTGGCAACGAAACTTGTGCCAAACAGTAGCAAACGTTGATGATGCCAGCATCGCGAAGCCATTCCACGGTTCCCACATATTCTCTATTTCGTGCTCCACGTGCAATCTTGCTAATCTGAAACTTCTTGTTGTCTTGCCCCAAGAATACAGATATGTGGTCATAAACATTCTTGATTTTGCCTTTGTCGAGACCTTGTGCATATTTCGTAATGTCTTCCTCGTAGTCAAGAAGTAGTTGGCGTTGCATTTTTAGCGTGCCACTAAAGTTATCGTTGTTTACAAACATATTTACCACAGCAGGCATTCCGCCTATTGTCATATACTCGCGAAACAGTCCTCCTAACACATCCATTTCTATATTGCTAAGAGGTGTGACTGTAACCATCTTTTCGTATAGCCGTTCTATGAAATCCTCATCATACCCTTTAGCCCACAAAAACTCTTCAAAGTCCATGGAGTGCATGGTGTAGTCTTCTTTATATCCCACACTATTCGATTCTATCTCTCGATAGTTGATGCCCATAAGCGAACCTGAGCAAATTACATCGTATCTGCCATCTATTTTGAATGCTTTTAGGCTTGTAGCGCATGTAGGACAATCTTGCATTTCGTCGAAGAAGAATAGTGTGTTGTTTGCCTCAATCTTTATAGAAGGGTCGATGAGAGTTAGGTTTCTGATGATGCTATCTACATCATAACCATCCTCAAAAATAGCCTTGTACTTTTGTTGCAATACGAAGTTGATAGCAACCACATTTTTGTAGTTGTCGTAGGCGAATTGCATGATAGAAGCTGTCTTTCCAACCTGTCGTGCTCCTTTCACGATAAGTGGCATTCTGTTCTCGTCTTCTTTCCAATTCTTTAGATATTTATCTATCTTTCTTCGTAATAGCTTCATAATCAATAATTTTGTGTGTTGGTTTATGGTGCAAAGATAGTGCTTTATCACAAAATTCCCAAGGTTTTTAGTCTTAAAATCACAAAATTCCTGATGTTTTTAGCTGTTTTATCACAAAATTCCGAGTGTTTTATACTGTTTTATCACAAAATTCCTAAGGATTTAGCTCATAGAATCACATTTTTCATAATTTAATG
>JABLTL010079511.1_pt1 | contig 18007 bp, 9 predicted proteins | sample 7160151 | NCBI WGS metagenome assembly JABLTL01 (sample SAMN14651223, study PRJNA627086) | human gut metagenome | isolation source: feces | host: Homo sapiens
ATAAGACACACAAACGACTGAGTTTTAAAAGCTCGTATAAGCGGGTCGCTGACGCTCTCTTAGTCCCATTTTAGTACAGATATCTCAGGATAGTAGCGTTCTTTTTTTGATAGTCGGTGACAGTGCAGTTGCACGGATTTACTCACGAAATTATTAACAACTTATCGGTATGGATATGTTTTCAGCGGTGTTGGCTATATATTTTTTGTACTGCCGCGTTGTTTTTTTATCCGCTCTAACAATTTGATAAAAAACAACATGCTCCGCCAAGCACTAATTCCCGGCTCCCTTGCCAAAGGGAGCTGGATTGCGACAAGGCTCTTCCATATTAAATATTGATATACTTTGCGATTTCAACAACGTTAATATCCACTTAGCCTTATCTGTCGCAAGACTGAAGGATCGCTTGCACCGAACCTTTCCTTCTTTGCCAACACCTCCGCTGACAATCCCTCAAGAGTTGGCTGAGTTTAACTCAGCAACAGAAGCTCACCTTTACATAAGGGAGCTAAATTGTGATATCGTAAATGCACAATAAGAAGCTTTATTCCACATACGCAAAAAAGGATACCGCAAACCTAAACAGTTTGCAGTATCCTCTTAATTATATCTTAATACGCACTGGCACGTTGTCACCGCCGGTAACGAAAGTGTAATAATTCGCCAATTTTCAGAACGGCGAATTTGCCGTGCCCCACGCCGCCAAGCACGGATGCTTGTCAGCGGTCGAAACTAAGCTACAAAACAACAGCCACGGCTTTCGCTGTGGCTGTAATTATTATTGATTTTCCGCTTTGTTAATACCCGCCGGTAACGGAGGTCAAGCAAACCTCCAACCGCCGGAACGGCGAATTTGCCGTGCCCCACGCCGCCAAGCACGGATGCTTATCAGCGGTCGAAACTAAGCTACAAAACAACAGCCACGGTTTTCACCATGGCTGTAATTTTTATTGGTTGTCAGCTTCGTCAATATCCGCCGGTAATGCAACTGTCGCCTATCGGCAACAGTCAGAACGGCGAATTGTCAGCGGCGACCCGCCGCCAAGCACGGATGCTTGTCAGCGGTCGAAAATAAGTTGCCGCACGGACGCGGCAACCCAAACGACCGCAATTATTCGCTGCGAGCGCCGCGGTTTTCCTTGAGGATAACGTCGTGTGAGCCACCCTCGACAATACTTGTAGAAGAAACAAGAGTGAGCTTTGCGTTCTTCTGGAAGTCGGGAATGTTAAGACAGCCGCAGTTGCACATTGTAGAACGAACCTTTGACAGTGAGCGTGTAACATTGTCCTTTAAGCTGCCTGCATAAGGAACATAGCTGTCAACACCCTCTTCAAACGAGAGCTTCTTGTCGCCGCCCATATCGTATCTCTGCCAGTTTCTTGCACGGTTAGAGCCTTCGCCCCAGTATTCCTTAACATAACTGCCGTTGACGAACAGCTTGTTTGTGGGAGATTCGTCAAAACGTGAGAAGTATCTGCCGAGCATCATAAAGTCAGCGCCCATTGCAAGTGCCAGCGTCATATGGTAATCATGAACGATACCGCCATCTGAGCATACAGGGATATATACACCTGTTTCCTCAAAGTATCTGTCACGTTCTTCGCATACCTCGATAAGAGCTGTAGCCTGTCCTCTGCCTATACCCTTCTGCTCACGGGTAATGCAGATAGAACCGCCGCCGATACCTACCTTTATAAAGTCAGCGCCGCAGTCTGCGAGGAAGCGGAAGCCTTCCTTATCAACAACGTTGCCTGCACCGACCTTAACACTGTCACCGTAATTTGCACGGATCCAGTCGATGGTCAGCTTCTGCCACTCGGAGTAACCCTCTGAGCTGTCGATACACAGAACGTCAGCGCCTGCGTTTACAAGAGCCGGAACACGCTCCGCGTAATCTCTTGTGTTGATACCTGCGCCTACTATGTAGCGCTTCTTGCTGTCGAGAAGCTCGTTCTTGTTTTCCTTGTGCTGTTCATAGTCCTTTCTGAATACGAAGTACATAAGTACGCCGTTATCGTCAACTATGGGGAGTGAGTTGAGCTTGTGCTCCCAGATTATATCGTTTGCTTCCTTAAGTGTTGTGCTTGCGGGAGCGGTTATGAGCTTTTCAAAAGGTGTCATAAATGTAGATACCTTTGTATCTGTAGCCATTCTCGATACTCTGTAGTCGCGGCTTGTTACAATACCTAACAGCTTTCCGTGCTCTGTGCCGTCGCTTGTGACGGGCATTGTTGAGTGACCTGTCTTAGCCTTGAGTTCAAGCACATCAGCAAGCGTCATATCGGGAGCGAGGTTGGAGTCGCTCTTTACATAGCCTGCCTTGTAGCTCTTTACTCTTGCTACCATAGCCGCCTCATCCTCAACAGACTGCGAACCGTAAATGAAAGATATGCCACCCTCCTTTGCAAGAGCGACTGCCATCTTGTCATCTGATACGGACTGCATGATAGCCGATACCAGAGGAATATTCATATAGATAGAACTTTCCTCGCCCTTCTTGAACTTGACAACGGGTGTACGCAGTGATACGTTTGCAGGTATACACTTTGAAGATGAATAACCCGGTACGAGAAGATACTCGCCGAATGTGTGTGAGGGCTCAGAGTAAATAAAAGCCATAGTTTTACCTTTCCTTTCCTGCACCTTTGTGCAACGCAACCCCGGAATAACTTTGAGGCAAACGTACTTTAATCTTGATTAAACGTTGCTTGCCTCAGAGTATTCCGTGTATGCGGTTAAAAATTAAGCCTACTGCAAACACAACTACAGCAGACGCTTACTATTGATTTAATTATACCTTTATAAGCGCCTCTTGTCAAGTCCTTTACAGCGCAAAAATAAGTCCGCAGGACCTATGAAAATTGACGAATTTACCTAACCGTAAGCAGTGTCGTTTTTATTCTTCAATATCCGCACACATTTGTGCACTTTTCATCGTATACCCTTGACAACTTCCGCCGATAATTCTATAATAAAAGCAGTAACTTCCAAAAAGGTCGGATACGATCAAAATAAAGGTGTGATGTAATGAATTTCAAATGGGATAAGAAATATCTCTACTGGGGAGTGACCGCATTCCTCGTTATCGCCGCCGCAATAGTATTCTTCCTCGGTCTTTCGCAAATCAAAGAAATACTTGGCGGCATATTCTCATTCTTATCGATCCTGACACCAGTACTTTATGGCTTTGTCATTGCTTATATTCTCTGCCCGATAGCGACTTTTATCGAAAAGCCGTGTCTTCGCAGACTGTTTTATACTGTCCAGGACAGAAAGCGCGAGAAGTTTGAGCGTGAGCATCCGGGCGAAGAGCCGCCGCCAAAGACGTTCCCCGTCCGCAAAGTCGCAAGGGTAATGAGCGTAGCTATCACCATGATACTTGCCCTGCTCGTACTGACAGGTATAATCTGGGTGCTGCTCCCTCAGCTTATTGATACTATCACAATGCTCGTAAACAATATGCCGACCTATGTCACGCAGGTAAGCGACTGGGTATCACAGACCCTGAGAAACTATCCCGAAGTCGAGGCATATGTCCTTCAGTTCACAGGCGGCATTTCCGATATGCTCAACAGCTGGCTGTCTACCGAGCTTCTCCCTCAGATGAACAATATCTGGAATTTGATCTCGTCAAACGTTATGAATATAATCAGCGTTCTGATGAACCTGCTGCTCGGCTTTGTAATAGCTATCTACTTCCTCAACAGCAAGGAGCTTTTTGCCGCTCAGTTCAAAAAGGTGCTTTACTGTCTGTTCAAACCCAAAGTCGCTACCAGGATCATCAACAGCACGCGTGAAATAAACAAGTCTTTCGGGCAGTTCATTACCGGAAAGATTTTAGACAGCTTCATTATCGGCATGGTCTATGTCCTGCTTATGAGCATATTCAATATGCCTTACGCGGTGCTCTGCGGCGTTATAATGGGTATCACCTGCATTATCCCGTATTTCGGACCGTTTATAGGTTATATCCCGTGTATGCTTCTGCTTGTGCTCGTTGATCCTATCCAGTGCATCTATTTCACCATTATGGTAGTAATAATCCAGAACGTAGACGGCAACGTCCTCGCTCCTAAGATCATCGGCGACTCTACAGGGCTTTCCAGCTTCTGGGTAATATTCGGTATGCTTGTCGGTCAGGGTATGTTCGGCTTTGTCGGACTTATCATCGGTATCCCGCTGTTCGCAGTTATCTACAGCTTTACAAAGAACAGGGTCAAAAACCGCCTTGAAAAGAAGGAGCTCCCGTCCGACTCCAACGAATACCGCGACATTCATCATATCGATGCCGAAACAAACGAGCCTGTGTATTTCCCCCATCCGCCGTATATGAAAAAGGCAAAGGAAAAGCATGAGCTCAAGGATATCAAAAAGATTTTTGTCAAAGGCAAAAAATCCGATGACAAAAATGACGATAACAAGAACAACTGAATTTGATACCGCATATGGCAGGGAGGTATATTCTCACCTGCCATTTTCTGAAAGGAAATATGTATGTCAAAACAATTTGTAGTAACTCCTGCTCAGATGAAAACAGCCGAAGCAATGTGCGAAAAAAAAGGCACGTCCTGCGGCGTACTTATGCATAATGTCGGCTCTGCGATCGCGCGTCACATTTCGCGCATAGCAAAGCCCTGCCGCACAGCAGTGCTTGTAGGAAGCGGCAACAACGGCGGTGACGGCTTCGCGCTTGCCCATAATCTTCGCAAGCGCGGCTTCACGCCGACCATAATTATGACAGGAGCGTCCCCCAAGACCGATCTTGCCAAAGAATGCTTTGAAGAGTACCGCGCCGATTACGAAAGCGTATTAAGCTACCCTGATGAACCCGAAAGTGTACTCGCAGAAATTGCAAAGTGCGGTATTATAGCCGACTGCGTATACGGCACAGGCTTTCACGGTGAGCTTCACCCCGATATCAGGCGGCTGTTCTCCTACTGTAACGAAAGCGCGGCATTGCGCTTTTGTGCAGATATCGCCTCGGGCTGTAACGCAAGTGACGGCAGTGCCGATGAATATTCATTCCGTGCCGATATGACATTTGCCCTCGGCGCGGTAAAGACAGGTCAGCTTTATGTTCCTTGCAGTGAATATTCGGGCGATATCGTCCTGCTTGACATAGGCATATCCGAGAGCTGCTACACCGAGTACGATGCCGAGCTTAACGGCGACTCCTTAGCGTCACATTTTGTCAACCGCAGCCGCATAACTCACAAGGGCACGTTCGGCAGACTGCTTAATGTATCAGGCAGTGAAAGCTGTGTCGGAGCGGCGTGGATGTCAACCAACGCCGCCTTGAGGACAGGAGCGGGACTTGTCACGTTAGCGTCTGTAAGCGAGGTGACAGCAAGCGTAGCAAACACTCTGCATGAGTGCATCTATCTGCCGCTCGGCAGTAAGGCGCTGACAGCCGATTGTGCCGACAAGCTGTGCAAAAATGCGCAGACCGCCTCGGCGATACTTTTCGGTTGCGGTGTAGGCAACAGTGACGAAGCCTACCGCCTGCTTAAAAGCCTTATCGAAAATACCGACTGTCCGGTAGTAATTGACGCAGACGGCATAAATTCTCTTGCTCCGCATATAAATGAGCTGAGGGACAACACAGGCAGGCTCATACTCACTCCTCATATAAAGGAGTTCAGCCGCCTCAGCGGATATGATACCGCATATATACTGCATAATAAGCTAAGCGTAGCAAAGGATTTTGCCGAAAAGCACGGCGTACATATTCTGCTTAAGGACGCATATTCGGTATACGCCGCCCCGGACGGCTTCACGGCAGTCAATATGAGCGGCAATGCGGCTCTGGCAAAGGGTGGAAGCGGAGATACGCTCGCCGGAACGATCGGCGGGCTGCTGGCACAGGGCATAGAAACAAAGAATGCCGTGCGGCTGGGCGCATATCTTTTCGGCCTTTCCGCACAGTATGCGGCGCGCGACAGAAGTATGAGCGGAATATTGCCGTCAGAGCTACCTGCGCTCTATCCGTATATCCTGCGTGAATTTTACGGTATAGCCTGAGCGCCGGCGTTGTCCTATCTTATCAAAAGGACGACGTATTATGAAAAGAAAAATCATTATTCCCATAGCGCTTTCCGTTTGTTTTGTCTGCGCTTCGTGTAAGACTGTCAACAAGGCGGAGAGCCCGGATCTCAGCGGCAATATCACACTCAGCGGCAGACTTACCTGCGAGGGTATCGCCGCCGAGGTAAATCTTGAACGTTGCGATAATATATGGACTGTCTGCTTCACCTCTCCCGACAGCGTAAAGGGGCTTACTGTAACAGATGACGGCACGAACGTAAAGTACAGTCTTGACGGCATAGAGTATAATTACAGCGAAAACTCTCCGCAGTTCACCACTGCGGCAGAGCTTATCACAAGCTGTATTGACAACGCAGGAGCAACGGAGAATGTCACCGTAAAACAGGGCAATGACAGTCTGACTTTAAGCGGCACGGCAGACAAAAACGGCTACACGCTGACGCTTGACGCAAACGGAGAAATAATCGGTGTTTCCGTAGGCGGCTATGTACTTGACTGCTCGGGCGACCCCGCCCCCGAAACCACCGCGCCCACCGCCGATGTCGCCAAATACCTGAAATAGCGGCGGGTGTGACCCGCTTCAAATTCGCCGTTCTGATTGTTGCCGACAGGCGACAGTTACGTTACCGGCGGACTTAATATGCTACTGCATATTCAATTAAGACATAATTAAAGGATACTGCAAACTGTTTAGGTTTGCGGTATCCTTTTTCGCTTATGTGGAATAAAGCTTCTTATTGTGCATTTACGATATCACAATTTAGCTCCCTTGTGTAAAGGTGAGCTTCTGTTGCTGAGTTAAACTCAGCCAACTCTTGAGGGATCGCCGCACCGGTTATCTCCACCTCCACAAACACCGCCAACCCCGCACTATCCCACCACAAAAAACCGGGCATCAGCTTTCACGCCAATGCCCGATTTTAAGTATTAACTTTTCCTAAGCGCTGTTATTTTGCCGCAGTCTTCCCGCTCACATTTCCGTAATTACCATAAAGCGCCGTCTTTCCGCTCATATGATACGCGCGAACCCTGAACTTATAAATAGTATTCTTAGCAAGTCCCGCCTTTCTGAAAGTAGTAGTATTGCTATTAGTAATCTTCGCAACTCTTACCCACTTTCCGCCCTTGTACATCTCAACAATGTAGCCCTGAGCAGAACTATTCTTAGTCCAGTTCACTCTGAGCGCATCCTTAGCCTTACCGCCGATTTTTACACCTTTCATTACAGACGGGTTTGTCCTTGCCGTAACAGTAGCGCTATAGTTACCATAAAGCGCCGTTTTTCCGCTCATCTTGTAAGCCCGTACCCTGAACTTGTAAACGCTTGAAGCCTTAAGCCCTGCTTTTCTGAAAGTAGTCGTGCTGTTGTTAGTAATTTTTGCAACTCTTACCCACTTATTGCCCTGATACATCTCAACGATATATCCATCGGCAGAAGCATTCTTACTCCAGTTGATACGCAGTGCGTCTGCGGCTCTGCCGCCGAGCTTTGCACCCTTTATAACGGACGGGTTTGTCCTAGCCGACACAGTTGCACTGTATGCGCCGTAAACCGCAGTACGGTCATACATCTTGTATGCCTTAACTCTGAACTTGTAAGCAGTGCCCGCCTTAAGTCCCGCTTTTCTGAAAGTAGTTGTGCTGTTATTCGTAATCTTGCCGACACGCACCCACTTGTTGCCCTGATACATCTCAACGATATATCCGTCGGCATTTGCATTCTTTGTCCAGTTAATTCTCAGTGCGTCAGCCGCCCTACCTGCAAGCTTAACGCCTGTAACCTTTGCAAGTGTGAGCTTAGCCGTGTAAGTATCCTTATAGCTTGTTCCGCAAACTAAGCACTTGTGAAGTGTGTAGCCCTTTGCTGTGTAGGTGGGCTTTACAACAGTGTTGACGTACTTATGTCCCTTAGCAGGTACAACTTCCTGCGCCTTAATTACAGTGTTGCATACGGAGCAATGCTTGCCCTCTGTAAGACCGGTTTCGGTACAGGTTGCAGCTACCGCCTTGTCGATCACTTCTGTATGTCCTGTCGCAGGTATAACCTCGCCGCTTGAAATCAGCTCGTCACAATCAGCACAATATGTATCGCCTGTGTAACCTTCTGTCGTGCAATCCGCACTTACTGCATTACGTATCTCAGTGTTGCTGTGAGTACACTGCGTTTCACTGTCAAGAATTTCATAATCAAAGCCATTATCTTTTGCATACTGTTCGCCCGCTGTGCCTTTATAGCATTTTATATTAAAGCCTTTGATTTTTCCTTCATACCCTAAATCATCGTACTCATATCCGAAAGCTTGCTCTCCTATAAAAGTAACACTTGCAGGTACACAAACATTCAGAATAGATGTACAATTAACAAAAGCTCGTGCATCGATTTTTGTAACGCTATCCGGTATACTCACATCGGTAAGCGCAGTACAACCGCTAAAAGCATGCTGTCCTATTTCTTTTACATTTTCGGATATTACAATGCTTTTCAGATACTTGTTGCGTGCAAAAGCATATTGTTTTATCTGCGTTACTTTCTTACCGTTGATTTCCGGTGGAATTGTATATGTTTCATCTTTTGCGTAGTATCTGCTTATTGACAATGTTCCGTCTTCAAGCTCTTCTGTGACAAAATAGCTTTCATCGGTAAAGTCGTTAAGTGCCGCATACAAATGTCCTGCCGTATTTTTTACATATTCCAGTGTGAAACCATCAACCTTTTTACGGTTAATGCCCTCGTCATATGTATAGCCAAAAGCGCACATACCGATGCTGGTAACGCTTGCCGGGATCGAAACATTCTTAAGAGAATCACACTCCTCGAATGCAAAATCCTCAATTTCGATAACACTATCCGGGATCTTTATACTCGTCAATGCTTTACAGCCACAGAATGTCAGCCGTCCTATTCTTGTCACAGTGTCCGGTATGGTTACGTTGGTAAGTGCAGTATTATTCCTAAATGCCTGTTCGCCTATCTCCGTTACTTTCTTGCCGTTGATTTCGGGCGGAATGATGTATGTTTCGTTAGTTCCGTAATATTTGCTTATTTCTATTGTTCCGTCATCAAGCTCTGTAGTAATAAGACAAGCTTCATCGGTAAATCCGTTCTGAACAGCGTACAGATGCCCCTGTGTATTCTTGGCGTAGTTTATCTTGAAGCCGTCAACCTTCTTTGTTTCCATGCACTCGCGATCATAGTAATATCCGAAAGCTCCATAACCGATATCTGTCACGCTTGCAGGAATTGTAACCTCTTTGAGTGATGTGCAGTCATTGAATGCATTGTTAACGATTTGCGTAACTGTCTTGCCGTCAATTTCATCAGGAATTACATATGTCGCACTGTTTCCGGCATATCCATCTATTTGCAATGTACCGTTATAAAGCTCGGAGGTAACAAGACAAGTTTCATCGGAAAAACCGTTTCTGGTTGCATACCAATGACCCCATGTATTCTTGATATAGTTTATCTTAAATCCGTCAACTGCCTTTATTTCATAGTTATCATCCTGGTAATAGCCAAAAGCTTTGTCACCAACAGATATCACACTTGCTGGCAAGGAAACTGCCGCAAGCGATGTACAATTTAAAAATGCTTTATCGTAAATATATGTCACACTTGCAGGAATTGTAACCGTTTCAAGCGATGTACAGTTATAAAATGCATCGTATCCTATATGCTTTACGCCATCTGGTATCGTTACATTTGTCAGCTCGGTGCAGTCGCTGAATGCGCCGTTGCAAATATCTGTAACCTTCTTGCCGTCAATTTCAGCGGGGATTTCATAAGTCGTACTGTTTCCTGCGTATTTGGCTATTGTCAACGTACCATCATCAAGCTCATTGGTAACTAGGTATATTTCATCGGAAAAACCGTTTTTAACCGCGTATAAGTGTCCATATGTATTCTTGGCATAATTTATCTTGAAGCCATCGACCTTCTTTGTTTCCGAGCTATCTCCATCATAGCAATATCCGAAAGCTTCATCGCCGATAGCTGTCACACTTGCAGGAATTGTAACTTCTTTGAGTGATGTACAGTTATAGAATGCCCAGTTGTCTATATACATTGCGCTGTCAGGTAATGTTATGCTTGTGAGATTAGTACAGCTCTTGAATGCTTCGCCAGATATACAAGTCACGCTGTCGGGCACAGTAACACTTGTCAGTTCGGTACAATCATAAAAAGATTCGCGTTCTATAGTCGTCACACCGTCAATGATCTTATAATTGCTATCCTTTATTCCTGCGGGATAACACACAACAGAAGTTTTATCTTTATTGTACAGAACTCCGTCCACAGAAGCATAATTTGAATTTTCATCTGAAACCTTTATTTCTGTAAGACTTGCGCAATCTGCAAAAGCCCTTAAGCCTATCTCTGTCACATTTTTCGGTATCGTTATACCCGAAACACTTTTGCAACTGTTGAAAGCATCTGTACCTATGCTTGTTACACTGTCCGGTATCATTATACTTTCAAGGCTGCTGCACCACATAAAAGTACCGTTGCCTATACTTGTTACACCATCCGGTATCTCTATACTTTCTAAGTCTGAGCAACCGCAGAATGCAAAATTGCCTATACTCGTCACGCTGTCCGGTATTATTATACTTTTAAGGTGATAGCACCGAAAAAAAGCGCCATCGTCTATGCTCTTTACGCTATTCGGTATCGTTATACTTGTAAGCTCAGTGTGATCTGAAAAAGCATAACTGCCTATACTCGTCACACTCTTCCCGTCAATTTCCGCCGGGATAACAACATTTCCGCCACTACCGTTATAACCTAAAATTTCTATAGTCCCATCTTCAAGCACACCGTATGTATAGACGCTTTCGTCCTCGCTTGGTTCTTCTGTTTCACCTGTATCACCGGACGCAGACTTTATCGGTGTATCGACTGTTAGCCCGCTAACAGTAACCTTTCCGACAGAATTAGCACCACTAATTTCCGCAAATGCTTCCGGCGCTATCAAGCTTACCGTGATCGCAACCGCAAGTAACCCGGCAGTCAGCTTTTTCACTTTCATAAAACACCCTCCTTATACTTGCTTCGACCCCAAACGCAAAAAGGCACAACCCTCCGCAAGCCGTGCCTGATATCAATATGTAACCGCCATTGATATCAAAATATCGCCCACGGATAATAAACTGCAACTTAATGCTTAACTGTACTTAAAGTATATCATTGTGCTTTTTGTTTGTCAAGCGATTTGCCGCCGGGTTTAACGCCGTGTAAGATCCGACAATGTAAAATTTGTGCCTGCATTCCGTTCTTTCTTGACATTCTGCCTGTTTGGTGCTATACTTGCGTTAGGTGAAACTAACCAAAGAGAAACGGAGTAAACTATGAAACATCTGCATTTTGAACCCGAAACCGATGGCTTTTACGGCGCATACCGGGAGTGTAAAACCCCGTCCGATACCGCTATGATAGCAATGCTCGGTGACGATCCCGAGGACTATATGGGCAAAACCTGTGCCAAGTGGCTTCACACCTACGGAATTAACGTTATGTCAATGTCCCCCGGTAAAAAGAACTACAGCCACCACAACTATCCCCTTGAGCGTATAGAAGCGGCTGTGAAATGGCTCAAAGCCCACGGCAACAAGAAGATAGGCATAGTCGGTGCGTCTACAACCGCCACCATTGCGCTTATCGCCGCCTCTCACTATCACGACATCACACTTACACTAGCCCTTACACCGAGCGACTTTGTATGGCAGGGATTTGCCCAGGGCGATCTTGACGGCTGTAAGGAGTGGCCTATCGAGAACGAATCCATCGTGTCTGTCGGCGGCAAGCCCGTACCCTATATGCCCTTTGTCTATAAGCACCCCGAGTATTGGCAGACAATAGCCAAAGCGTCTAAGGAGCACGGTGACTCGACATATTCAAAAGACGTTTTTGACGATTCCGAAGCCGCCGGACTGCTTAAGGAAGAGCACTTTATCCCTGTAGAGAACATCACCGGCAAGCTTGTTCTTGTAGGAGCGGAAGACGACTCCCTCTGGGATACCGCAAAGTACATACGCCGAATGGACGAGCGCCTGAAGTCCCGCCCCCATTCCTGCAAATATTCGATTTACCTCTATGAGCACGGCACACATTTTGTGTTTCCCGAAAGCGTGCTGAAAAAGGCTCTGCCTGTCGGTGCGGATCTGCTTGTAAAGATGAGCTTCTCCGCGGCTAAAAAATTCCCCGTCGAATGTAAAGCTATGCGTGTCGACCTTGACAAACAACTCTCGGCAGAAATTGTCAGCTGGAAAAACAACTAATATAATAGCAGGAAAAATATTTGCATTGCAAATATAACCGCTTCAACGGATAAAACCTCCATACGCAGATCTACCCTTTATATTATATATAGTATGACCCCGATACAGCCTTTCACCAAAGGCTGTATTTTTTATGTACCATTGTTCATACCAAAAACGCCGCAAAATCAACCACCGTTTGAACCACAAAAACCGACTGTACTATTATAATATATAAAGGACACGCTCCCGACATAAAATCGACCCTAAATCGTCTTGCAAGTATACGATTACATTCACAGCTCAGTCATCCTACAGACACGCAATAAACGGCATTTTTGCTGTATACAAAGCCGTTTTGTCAGTTTCTGCCGTGAAACTAAATTACCATTTCATATTATAATCGCTGTAAAACTACACAAAAAAGTCGATTATATTTGTGCAAAAACACAATGAAAATCCAAACTTCAAATTTGGGCAGATTAACAAATTAAATTACAAAATCAGTCAACATAATCCAATAATTTACTGATTACAAAACGGTAACAAAAAGGTTACAAAACGGTAACAAAAATTTGTTGTGCATTTTCACCAAAAATGACTGACCGAAACTATTTGACATTTTGCAAAACGGAAATTATAATTGTCTAGAGCTTGAAAAAAGCCCAATAATAAACGTAGCAGCGGTTTTCCCCGTATGGGGCTTATCGTACACGGTCAGTGGTGACAGACGGATATAGCCGTAAATTTAATGCCGTGATGCCCATATGGGTACTGCTTAAACCTACAGATATGAGGACGAAAGGCGGATATATGTTTCCCAGATTCAGAAACACCGGACTGACAATACGCATATCAAAGAACGCAGCGCTTAAAATACTGCTGATATTCGGCAGTATCTTCGGAGCATTCCTGATGACAGGTCTGCTCTATTTCAGAAATGATGTACAGATAATAGACGAGAACGAAAAGCGTATTGTTTATACGGTAAGTGACGATCCTTACGAGATACTCAGAGAGAACCATATCACTCTGGGCGCTTATGACAGGATTGAGTTTACCGGCTTCGAGGAAAACGTGGCAACTGCTACTCTCACTATTGAGAGAGCGTTTGATGCCGACGTACTCGAGGACGGAAAGAAGACAGCTACAGTGCACAGCGTTGATGCCACGGTAGCACAGCTTCTTGAACAGGCAGGCGTTGAGCTCGGCAAGTACGACAAGGTATCACCTTCCAAGGACACGGTTCTTGAAGACGGTCAGAAGATAGCGATCACAAGAGCGTATGATGTCAAGGTAACTGCCGATGGTAAGACAACTACCGTAAAGTGTCTTGATAACACGGTTTCCGAGCTTTTGAAAAGAGCCGGAGTAACGCTCGGCAAGAACGATATGGTAAGCGAGGAGCTTGAAACAAAGATCACCGAGCCTACCGAGATAAAGGTTTCAAGAGTCGAGATCAAGACCGAAACGCAGGATAAGACGATCCCTTATCAGACCTCAACGGTTACGACCAACATTCTGGCTATAGGTCAGAGCGAGGTTCGCACAAAGGGTGTAAACGGCAAGATAAGAACAACTACAACGACTACTTACATCGACGGCGTAAAGACCGATGTCAAGAAGACAACAAAGGTAGTTACAAAGAAGGTTGACGAGGTTATAGCCGAGGGTGCGGCGATCGTAACTCCTTATTGCAAAATTGATGATACATCTATCGTACTTAAGAACGGCAGACCTGTTGACTATGAGTATGTAGTATCAGGCAAAGCTACAGCCTACACAGCTCCCGCGGGAGCATACACAGCCAGCGGCAGACTTGCCGAGATAGGCACAGTTGCGGTAAATCCCGATGTGATCCCTTATGGCTCAAAGCTGTACATTGTCGGTCAGTACGACAACATCTGCTACGGCTATGCTATAGCGGCAGATACAGGCGAGGGCATGATGGCAGGAACGATCCCTGTTGACGTATATATGGGCAGCACCGAAGAGCACTATGATGATGCTTGTGCATGGGGACTCCAGTACGTTGATATCTATGTTGTAGAAGTCGGCAACGGCTAATGCGGCGGGTCGCCGCTGACAAATCCGCCTTTGGATATATTGCCGATAGGCAACAGATAGTGCAACGGCGGGGTCGCACAGAGTAATAAAGACAATGATAGGGCGGTCATGGCAAAAAGCTGTGACTGCCCTTGCTTTTGCAGTAACGTGACAAGCAAATTCCTGATGGCGGGTCGCCACTGACAATTCCGCCTTTTGGATATATTGCCGATAGGCAACAGATAGCGCAACGGCGGGGTCGCACAGAGTAATAAAGACAATGATAGGGCAGTCGTGGCAAAAGCTGTGACTGCCCTTGCTTTTGCAGTAACGTGACAAACAAAGTCCTGACGGCGGGTCGCCGCTGACAATTCCGCCTTTGGATATATTGCCGATAGGCAACAGATAGTGCAACGGCGGGGTCACACAGAGCAATAAAGAAAATAATAGGGCGGTCATGGCAAAAAGCTGTGACTGCCTTTCGGCAATGCACCATATGGGAAACGGTGTTTTCAAGGATGATGTGCATCGCGGCTTTGCCGCCGAATGCGCTAGAGCGCGGCGACAGAGCTTAAATGCAGCGTTACTGCGTTGGACAAAAGAAAAATTGATACGGCAGGCGCTGAAAATGTGTCTGCCGATTTTTGTACCGTAAGAGGAAACTGCGACCGGAGTTTTGTTGCGGAAAAGCTGTATAATTACCGAACCCGGGCATTGCCGGCAATGTAAAATGTAATGCGGGATCAAGATAAATTGCACGATTTACCCATCTGGGTAATGTCATTCTTCTGAAAGCGGTGTAAAATATAATAAAGAGCAGTGGGCTTATATGAACTTTGAAAATTATAATGAGGAGGTAAAGGATTATGAAAATAAAATTTAAACGCATTACGGCTTTGTTTGCGGCACTTGCTATTATGATAACCGCACTGCCGCTGACAATCATACCTATCAGTGCCGCAGGCACCGACGGTGAAAGCACAGAGTATTCAAGTGACGGATACCTTATCGTCCGTAGTTACCGGCAGCTGAGATTGGCATACAACGGCAGTGAGGAGTCTAAGATAAGGCTTGGCGCAGATATTGACTGCGACCCTGAGGAATATAAACCTAACTATCTGACGAGCTTGTGTCCGCCTATAGAAAGTGACAAGACGCTGGACCTTGCCGGTTATACGCTTAAAAAGACAGGTAACAGTATTGACTCGAAGGATCATCTGTTGAGCGTCGAATACAGTAAGCTGACCATCGAGGACTCGGTGGGAACGGGTAAAATGTATTTCTATGCCAAGGATGTAGCCCAGAATCTGTTTTTGGCTGAGAACAGAAGTACGATCGTTATAAACGGAGGTACATTTTGCTACACGGGTACCAATGCGATGTATTGTGAAATGATCAAGCTGAGTGCATCGGATCTTGTAATCAACGACGGTTATTTTGACGCACAGATCGGTACTCCGATAAAGCTGGATAACGGTTTTGCCGGCAAACAAAGAACGCTTAATTCTACTGCTCTGATAAACGGAGGTACTATAGTAACTACCTCCAGTATAGCGCTCTCCTCGATAGACGGTTGTGATTATTACGCATCGCTGGTTATGACGGGCGGAACCATCACAAACAAGAGCAAGGGCAGAGTGACCGATAAAACGGGAACGATAATTTCCGATCCGTATTTTGTCCGTGTTACAAGTGACGAGGCGTTACAGAAAAAGTATTACAACATAACGCTCCTGGGCGGAACAATGCCGCTTAGCCCAAATGATATAGAGGTATATTATCCTACCGAGAAGGCGGTGCTTACTTCTAAAGCAGGTACAATCACAAATTCTGCAGAAAAGGTAGAGTACACGACTCTGCTTACCGCACCGCAGGCCGGCATTGACGAAAAGAAGGCTATGGCCGCAAGAGGCGCAGACGAAATCTGCAGGCTGAAGACCGACAGAAATAATTATGTGCTGAGCAATAACAAGCGCACACGTTTTACCGTCAACAGCAACAGCGTAGGTAAGATTGACCTGCTCACTCAGGCTCCCAATCCGTACGGTACGGGCGATCCGATAAAAACGGTAGATTGGTATGTATCCAAGAATTTCGGCTCGTTCACAGGAATTCCAGAAGCTATAAACGATCTGTCGTATACGCCGCCGGAGGTTACGGAAAAATGCACAATGCTGTATAAGGCTGTTATAAATTACGGCAATGTGCTGAGAATCAATGAGATAATAATAATTGATTATGACTTTGAAGCCGTAACGGAAATCAAGGCGGTCGTGTCGGGCTTTCACGGAGGTTCGACGTTAAGCGATGTCAGCGTTGCGTCGGGTGAACCCGAAAAATACAGTCTGACGATAAACAATATCCGTGATGTTTACGGAAACAATATAGTAAACGATCGTCAGCTGAGCAAAGGCTTCAAATACAACATATTTATAAAAGTAAAGCTGAACAGCGGATACGTTGCAGCGTATACAACCAACACAGTAAAGATGCGCAGGTTTGAGGATCCCGCAAATGAATGGCAAGCGGCAGACCATATTTACATCGGCCTTAACGAGATTGCATTTAAGAGCGTTCTTGTTTGCGATGAAGGAATCAGGACGGTCGGGGTAGAGATCAGCAACTTCCTGCCTTACAGAAAGGTAAACGATCTGCAACTTACTTCATCGGAACCTGATAAATATTCGGTAACTCTTGTTACGCCGCTTTTAAACACATGGGAATATAACGAAGAGGTTTACGACGATGACGAGCTTATAGTAGATAACTGTTATGTGGTCGAATTCAAGGTAACGCCTAAGTCGGGATATGCGCTTTCTCCCGGTTATATATTCCGATGCAGGCTTGATACTTACAAAGAAGGATTCTGGCTGACATCCGAAGACAAGGAACTGTTCACAGTTTCCAATGACGGAACGGTAGTGATTAACAGCCTGAGAGTGCCGTTTGAAGAATATGATCAGGATATATATGTACAGATAACACCTCCGAAGGCAGGAGAAACTCCGGCAAAGAGTTTCATCTCACATAATCTTCCTGAGCATATGAGCCTTATAAGTATTGACTGGTATGACGATGAAGAGTGGCTAACACCGACTGTATTTGAGAAGGGCAAGACGTACTGGTGCTATATATACATCAATGCCAACTGCTATGAGTATAATCTCAAAAAAGCAAAATTCTATCTGAACGGAACTCAGGTCAGACAGGATTACAGTTACAATTCAAAATACAAATACTACTATATTCTCGGTTATACGGAAATCAAGATCGAAAATGATGTTGCAACTCCTACAGGCTTTGCGGCGGAATCTGCGACTTCATCGAGTGTTTCGCTGAAGTGGGATAAGAACGCAAATGCAAGCGGTTATGAGATAGAGCAGTACAAGGGCGGAAAGTGGACACAGATTGCAAAGATAAATAACAGCTCCACGGTTTCGTACAATGTAAGCGGACTCATTGCAGGTACTGCATATTCGTTCAGGTTAAAAGCGTACAGAGATAACTTATCAAGTGATTATGTTACCCTTAACGTCAACACAAAACCGTACACTACAACGGGAATGAAGTGTGCCGCGAAAACAAGCAGTGATATCAAGCTTCAATGGGATAAGAACACTTCGGCAGACGGATACATGATCGATGTATATGACGGCA
>JABLTL010187437.1_pt1 | contig 18007 bp, 10 predicted proteins | sample 7160151 | NCBI WGS metagenome assembly JABLTL01 (sample SAMN14651223, study PRJNA627086) | human gut metagenome | isolation source: feces | host: Homo sapiens
CGATAGTTCTTTCCCTCTTCATCTTTCGTATTCTCCTGAATGAAGAATTCCTCATCTTTACGAAGTCCGCTGTTCTCCAGGATGGTTTCCAGCACCATCTCGCCCCAGTCGCCCTGCATCTTGCTGTCGCCCTTCAATGCCTTGGTCAGGTTGGCAGCATCGGAGCCAATCTTCTCGGTCTGCTCCTTCAGGTTCAGTACAGCCTGCTGCTGTTCCTGCTGGAAGAGTTTCATCGTTGCCTCGAAGGTGTTCTGCAGTTCCTTCTTGTTCACCTCGTTCTGGGTTTTGCTCTCCTCTACCGATTTCTTGAAATCAGCAAACTGTTCCTTGATAGGTTTCAGGAGTTCATCCATCTGCAGACGGTTGTTTTCCTGCAGAGCCGACTGCTTGGCAGCCAACTGCTCAGCCGCCACCTTCTGCTGTTCTATCGTCATTCGCTGCATTTCCTGCTTCAGGCTCTCGAGTTTCTGTGCCCACTGCAGGTCGCTTTCCGCCCTGAGTTTTGCCGCATACAGCCGCTCGTTCTCCATTTGAGATTTCATTGATTGAACCTCAGAAGCATGATGCAGTTTTATCTGTTCGATGTTAGCCGCCAGTACCTGAGCCTTCGCTACGAGCTGGGTTTTCTCCTCGCCCGCACATTTTGCTTCCATCAGTTTCCCCACGAAGAATCCGATGGCAAGCCCTATGATGATTCCAATTACTATTTCCATTTATCCTTGTTTTGAATGATTCTGTAAATCTGCAAAAATTATGATTTGCAAAAGTAATCATTTCAAGACATAACACCAAACATCATGGGGGATTCTTGTAGATATTTAACTCTTCTGCATTTAACTGTAACTACTCAGCACCCCTATAGAAAACTTCTCGTTAATAAAGCATAAACTTGATTTTGCTTATTTTCTTCATCATTACAAACTTTTTAATGATTGAGTCGATGAGGACGTAGGCTGTTTAAAACAGTTCATTTAACGAGTTCTTTTCCGATGATGCCTCCAACATGTCTCCTTTATCTATTATCGCCCTTCAACAGATTATCTGCCAGGAGATGCGTTTTTGCATTCACTAGAGTAGCGTAATAAGCTAAAAAATTTTAATGTATGCTGTAGGAAGTCCTAACATCTTAACGGCCACAACAGCGCTATGCTCAGAATCTTTCATGTCTGCATTATCTTTATACTCTATCATGCGGACTTTTATACGTGCTTGCCCATTGCTGGTTTGTATCTTACGAGAACCAGTAGATGTACCTTGGTTTTCAACTAATTTAGCATCACCAACAACGTCAAAAACGACAAAATCATGATTATCTAAACATTTATTTTCATTAGCGTCCACCACTTGTGCCTCAATCATCACTTCCCTGTTTTCTGTATTATTTGCTGTCCCTTTCATTTTTCTGTTATCAATTGGATAAGATGCTAGACGTATATGATCGGGATTTCCCCAAAGAGAGGTTTGATATTCTTGCATAATAACATCCGTAAGAACATTACTGCCAGTAACTTTGGCCTTTAAAAGCTGATTGTCATCAATAATTCCTACTGCATTGATTTTATTTTTACCTTTCTCTAGAATAACATTCCAATGAAAACCTGTTGCAGGATAATCTTGGAGATCACGACATTTTATACCCTGTGATTTTCCATTCACAAACAATTCTACCTTACGGCAATTGGAATAAACCAACACCTCTTTTTCCTCACCTGTTTTTCCCCAGCGAGTAGGTACGTTATGACCATATATATGAATCATTGGCTTCTTACTCCAATATGATTGAAAAACATAATAGCTTTCTTTTGGCGTACCATCACGCTCAACAACACCCTTTTGATTGACATACGGAATTGGATTGTTTGGTCGAAGTGGAGTAGAAAAATCCTTAAAAGTCCAAAAAGCTGTACCCGTAAGATTTTGCATCATTTGCTGTTCTTTCAGTGTCCAGTCGAAAAGATGTACCATATAGGTCTCTGACCAATCACCATTTTTATCTCCCGCTATAACATTCTCCAAATCTGTACGCTCTGAAAAACGTCCAACATGACTATCTCCTCCCCATTCTGCATGCAGAAAATGAGGATACCTAGCAATTGCCTTTTCTGTCATTTGGCGATAGTCTCGCATCCCACCACCATACCATCCAGCCCAGATTGACGGAGAATAAACATCTGTAATATCACTACAGAATTCACAACGGCGAATCGTTGTTTTACGAGAAGAATCTAACTGATGAGACAAATTATTCAGATGTGACATAAATGAATGGATGCTCACCTTATCAAAAGAAGGAAAATCACCAGGCCAATCATTCTCGTTTCCAAGCCCCCATAAAATGACAGAAGGATGATTGAAATGCTGGTTTATCATATGGACAAGCATCTGTTCTGACTGAGAACGATACTCGGAACCACCAAGTCCACCACGGCACCAAGGGATTTCTTCCCAGACCAATATACCGAGAGAATCACAAAGCTGAAGAACCAAGTCAGATTGCTGGTAATGGCCTAAACGGATAAAATTGGCTCCCATATCTTTTATCTGCTTCATTTCATTGCGAATTTGCTCATCTGTCATAGCAGCTCCAACACCAGCATGATCTTCATGACGATGCGTCCCCTGCAAAAGAAGGCGTCTTCCATTTAGGTAGAAAGGACCATGCTCCTTGAATTCAAAAGAACGGAACCCCGTCTTTGCAGAATAAGTTGCAACTTCATCACCTACCTTAAGTTTTACTTCCAGTGTATAAAGTTGCGGATGATCTACATCCCAAATTTTGGGTTTCATAACAGGAATTGGGATATCCAAATCCTTCTTTGTGATATGGATAGGTTGCTTGTTTTGGTACGTAACCTTACCATGTGGATCCAAAAGGCGCAGAAAAGCCTCTGCACCGGTATTTGAAAAACGCAGCATTACTGTCATCTGCTTTTCCATCAAATCTGCATTCATCCGGATTTCTTCCAATGCTGCAGAAGGTTGATACAATAGGTTTACATGGCGATAAAGACCTCCGTAAATATTAAAGTCGGACATGGATGAAGGTATGCGTTCTACATTTCTACTATTATCACAACGTACAGCTATGGGAATCTTACCATCAAACCGTTTAGCATCGTCGGACTGCATGAACTTCTTCACTGCATCGGTAATATCAACCTTCCAACGGTCATAGCCACCTATATGACTTCCTGCAAATTGGGTATAAACATAAACCTGCGTACTCTGCCCTGCCCCTTCAAATTCCAATAAAGTTTTACCTCCACGATATGGATTCTGGATGTTCACCAGTTTACGATACCATCCATATCCCTGGTAATAATTAACATCAGGATTGACTGCATCCGTTTCATTCCAGCAGTGAGGAAGATTGATATTGCTCCATAAAGGAACACTTTCCGGTTTACCTGCTTGAACTGGACGAAACACCTCCCATGCATTTGCCATATCCTGCCGGATAAACTGCCAATCTGCATCAATTCGGTGTCGTCCAGAAATTACATCAGTTGCACTGAGTGAAGTAAATGGAAATATCATTAATAGGATAAAATGAAAAATTCTTTTCATGATTCATAAGTTTTATATTCATGTCTTGGAGAAGATACAGCTCCAATAGCAATTATTCTCAATTACAGTTAACTGACTGGAGGACTCTGAGGTCCTCCAGTCGTACTAACAATAAGAATAAGCAGAAACATAACCGTTTCGCCTCATTCTGAACATATAGTTGATAGCAAATTAGTTCACCAACATTGATTTCCTTCTTAAAGCTTCCATATAGAAATAGTCTGCATAATTGATCGGTACATCAATCTCACTATTAGCAGGTTTATTACCTGTAGAATGGAGTAAAAGGAATCCCTGATTGCTTCCAACAGGTGCCTGATAATGGTCTATTAGCGAATTGACTATTTTATCCGCATATGCAATATACCGCTTACCGAGTTCTGCACCCACGTATGCTTGCAATTCATAAAATGCAGATGCAACTAAGGCTGCTGCCGATGCATCGCGTGGCACATCAGGAATTGAAGGATCTTTCATATCCCAAAAGAAGATACCATCTTCCGGCATATTTTTAAGCGAGAAGAGAAATTTGGCAATATTCTTAGCCTGCTCAAGATAACGCAGATCGTGGGTATAACGATAGCACATAGTATAACCATAAAGTGCCCATCCCTGTCCACGGCTCCAAAAAGAATCATCACTATATCCTTGGTGAGTAACACGAGAACGAACAGTTCCCGTCACAGGATCATAGTCTACCACATGATAAGATGAATAGTCATCACGGAAGTGATTCTTTATTGTTACATTGGCATGACTTACTGCAATGTCATAGAAACTCTTATCTCCCGTTAACTTATAGGCTTCAAAGAGAATCTCCAGATTCATCATGTTATCTATGATTACCGGGAATGTCCATCTGTCAGCATTATGATCCCAAGACCGAATGCAACCAACCTTTGGAGAATAACGGGTACAGAGCGTACGAGCTGCTTGAAGCATTACATCACGATAGCTCTGTTCACCCGTCAACTGATATGCCTTGCCAAAACTGTCTCCAATCATAAAGCCCAGGTCATGAGTGCCTTTATGCCATTTTGCACTCTCTATCAACCAGGTATTGCTTACAGCATTCTCACGCCAAAATTGCATGTGACTATATTGATACATCTGCCAGAGTGTACCGGCAAAAAAACCAGAGCACCAATCCTTTGGCCCTACTAACACCAGATTTCCGTCTTTATCAATACTACGAGGATTAACCTTGTTTCCCTTGGCTGTCTTACGGGCTTCCGAAGTACATTTCAAAGCATAATGCAACTGTTCGTCTGCATTCGCCATAGCATTGTCCAATTTAGTTGGTTTCTCGTATGTAAGAACAAACAAATCGCGCCAATCACGCATCTTCACATTGCGATAAATTTGAAAATAGTCTTTGCGACTCTCATCAAGTAGATAGGTACGATAAAAATCCTTGGCCATTTCCTGCTGCTTATCTTCCCAGCCGCTTATTTGCTGATAAGGCCAATCACTCACAGACTTCCCCATATAGGGAGCAAGAAAATCCATGGCTTTGAAAAAGCTATGTTCGCCACTAACACAGTACTGCCTGAAATCCACCCCCTGATGTTTAATCATCAGCAGGAGATCAATTATATGTGTGAGGTTATACTGTGAATAGCCAAAAGCCAGCGTACGGCGCAACTCATAAGGTTGTTTGCCATCAGGCATGATCTGAGTAGCAATACGGCGCTTAGAAAAATTATCAACTATATCACTAAACACTTTCTTATTCCCTGTGTAAAGAGCATAGGCCGCAACCTGCACATCATAAGCTGTAGCATGATTATTCTTCTGATAGCTTTCTTCAATGGCCTGCGGGTGAGTCAGTAACCATTTCAATAATTGCGAGAACCAGGCTTTCAACAGTTTAGAATCCTTTTGCGTGAAAGACTTTGATTTTTCTAACAATTGAACTCCATCCAGCATTTTAACATAAGAGTAAGCGTCGATAACACCATAGCATCTTCCATCTGCTTTGCCAGGAATATGCTGTGCGAAGCGTAAGTTAGGATTTACCTTCGTTTTCTTATCTATGAACCAGACTCTTATAAGTTCGGTTGCCTTTTGGGCATATTTTTCTTCTCCAGAAAAGTAATAAGCCAAAGACAAACGGTATACTGCATTCGCCATGGCAGAAAGTTTATTACGATCAAATTTTTTCAGTTCCGGATTTGACACACCATCCCGCATGACATAAGGAAGTCCGTTTGGTTGAGTTTCATCAGGCCAAGCATAACGGGCCAAACTTACATAATCATGTTTGGAACCACTGGCAGGAATATATTCCTTTGTCATCACCGTAGGTGGTTTTAGCAACAAATCACCATCCGCCAGACTTACCAAGTTCCTAAACGCTTGACTATAAGCAGCATCTTTCAAATGTACCTTGGCATAAGCTAGCTGTTTGGCATCCAGTATGGATTGAGCAAATGTGCTTGCCGACATTGTCAGCAAAGCACAAATGGTAATAAACATTTTATTTTTCATGAATAACTATTAACTATTTAATATTGATTTCCATTTTATAGTTTTGTGTGAAGGCAGAAACCTTGTAATCACCATGATCAATAATAATGGTATTTGTAGTAGATATATTATCATCACCACTACGAGTTGGATTCCATGTCTGCAAGGTAATCTTTCCTTTTGCACCTTGAAGAGCCTTCAAATAAACATTTTGAGTCCCTTTTTCACAGTTTGGCCAGACCATCTTGTAACCGCCATCTGTCTCTGGGGCAATGACAGTCCCCGATTCGTTGACAATCTGAAAGTCAACACCTAATTGTAAGGACGTCACTATGAAATATTCAACTTCTGCATGAACACCGTTTTGAGGACGCTCACTCCAAAAATGCATTGGGATGACGAGAGTTTCACCTTGGTTCACATCCTTTTTTATATCATTAGGCTTTGTATGCCATTGCTCAAAGCCAAAGAAGTACCAATGTTGCTTTTCTAGCTCTCCTTCACTCCCCCATGAATCGTCACTACAGCTCACTACAGTGAAGCCGGTAATGAGTATCAATATGCAATATAATAATTTTTTCATCATGTCTTCAATTTTAAACCGTAAAACATATTACCACTTAGGATTTTGATCAAGCACTCCTTTACTTGTCGCAATCTCATAAGTTGGTATAGGATAATAATAGTCGCGAGCAGGATCAAAGCTGCGGGTATCTTCTGCCTCTATGACATATAGATCAGCCTGACCGGCAACCTTCTTCCCATTGAACATTCCATTCTCTGTTGTCAATCGTTTGGCTAAATCCTCACGACTGGCAGTAGTCTCGCCCTCAATGTACTTCAGACCAAGAATGCAGACAGGCAGAACATTCTCTGCTGTTTTCCAGCGTATGATATCATCATAATGGATACCTTCGTCAACAAATTCAACCAAGCGTTCTCTTCTAATTTCATCAAGCATGTTCAAGCCATTCTGTTCCGCAAATTCATTGGTCAATCTGGCAGTCATACCTGCTCGCTTACGAACAGTATTGACTGTTATATCCAATTGTTCATCAGAAATGAAACCATTGTATTCATAGAGAGCTTCGGCATATGAAAGCAGAACTTCAGCATAACGGATAATCATCTTGTCAACCGTTGCCTTTCCATTTAACTGCCACTCATCATACATGAATCCTTTTTTAATAGGGTAACCAAAACCATGAGCATTATTAAATGGAGTATAACCACCCTTATAAGCATCTTCATTATACTTATAGCAAGTCATCGCCAGACGAGGATCACGATTTTCAAAAACATCATTATAATGTGTTTCATTCTGAATCGTAAATGGGGACATCTCCCTTGGCAAACCATCCGTATAGAGGAACTGGTCGATAACATAGCGCGTAACAGAAACAGAATTTTCCAATGTGCGTGAATTATTATGAGTGGTAGTACCAGCCCCATTAGGACCATAAACCTTAACAAATACATTCTCTCGGTTCTGACGTCCCTCACCATCAAAAAGGAACATTTTTTCAAAATCTGGATACAGGCTATGCTTACCGCTTGCAATCAACAACGCTGCAGCATCTATACTTCTCTTCAGATGAAGTTTATAATCGCTTCCCAAGTTATGGTATTTTGAGAAGGTGCCTTCGTAAAGACCTATACGGGTCAACAGGCCTAAAACTGCAGATTTTGAAACACGTCCCCAATTGACAGCATCGCTCAGCTTGTCTATATCTGGCAGATTTTCATAAGCAAAGTCAAGATCTTTATAACATTGCTGAATTACCTGCTCACGAGGAGTACGCTCCGTATAGATATCTGGATCGGAGGTGGAAGTAAAAGGCTTTAATATCAAAGGGACATTACCATACTTCTTGACCAAATCAAAATAATGGAATGCACGGAAGAAACAAGCCTCTGCTATCCAACGATTCTTGACAGTTTCTGCCTGTGCCGAAGCACCTATCTGCTTAATAATATTGTTGGCTACACCTATTTTATTATATGGATCTGTCCAATCAGAAGAAGTGGCTGGCACAGTTCTGTTACCGGTTGATACGGAATTTGGAGATGTAGATACTATTTCATCAGAACGAGTATCCTGCCAGAATCCCCCTAGATCAACATATAATTTGTTACATGCTCCTCGAAAGTCATTTTCAGACTTCCAAAAATTAGTATCGGCCAAGGTTGTCTCTGGCAACCTGTCCAATTCACACCCTGTCAATCCCAAGGATGCAAAGGCAATTAGAACAAATATCTTTTTCATTGTATTTTCTATTTAGAAAGTTATATTTACACCGAACGCCCACGTCCGGAAAAATGGATAATAGTTGCGGCCAACATTGTTGCCTGCCTCTGGGTCAAATACCTTCAATAAATCTGAATGTTCCCAAATGTCATTGCCTGTAATATATACACGTACACTGTTCACATATTTTTTTGTATAAGGAATTGTATAACCCAAAGTAATGTTCTTCAATCTCAAGTAGGATGCATCCTGCACCCATTTGTCTGATGGACGGAAATTGAAGTTTTCTCCACCGTTATTGGTCTTATAATCATAGAGACGTGGCCAAAATGCATCTTGATTATCCTCGGTCCAATAGTCACGGTGAATCGTCCACGGCATCTGGTATGTCGTATAGAAAGGTGCTATTGCTGCGGCATCAATCATAATCTTGCGTTTTCCTACACCCTGAAACATCATTGAAAAATCAAAACCTTTCCATTGTGCAGAAATGTTAAATCCATACAGGTAACGAGCGTTAGAATTTCCAAGATATACCAGATCTCCATGATCTTCCTTAGTACCAGAACCCGCACCAATCTGATGGTCTGGATTGCCTTGAGCAAGATACTTCACATCACCACCTGAGACCTTACCGTCATTAAAACTCTTATAACCAGGATGTGCCTCCTTGTATGCCAAATATTCATTACGGCTAGTCCAATACCCATCTGTCTTATAGCCCCAAATTGTATTCATTTCATAGCCCTCAAGAAGTGCTCTGTTGCCTTCACTTATGACATTAGCTCCATCATATTTCTCCAAGCGGTTTTGACTATCAGAGAGATTGAAAGATACCTGATAGCTAAAGTCCTTGATCTTATCCCGCCAGGCTATTTCAAAATCCCAGCCCCAGGTCTTCAGTTTTCCGACATTTACATTAGGAACACCAATACCGATTACATGAGGCATCTGTAATGAAGAAAGCATGTCATCATTAACCTTCCAATAATAATCAAAAGACGCTGTCAAACGATTATTTAAAGCACCAAAGTCTACACCAATATTGGTTGTGGAAATTGTTTCCCATGTTTTATCAGTAGATGCAAGATTCTTCTGATAGAAGAACTTTTCACCCATATAATTTCCATTATTAATGGTTGGTATATAATCATACATACCAAGAACCGCACCATTACCCAACTGGCCCCAAGATGCTCGGAGTTTTAAATTACTAAGCCATGTAATCCCCTTCAAGAAATTCTCCTGACTCAAACGCCAAGCAGCAGAAACAGAAGGGAACACCTTCCAACGTTTATCTGGTGCCAAACGAGAACTGCCATCATAACGAACATTGGTCTCAAAGAGATATTTTTCATCGTAATTGTAGTTGAGACGACCAAAATACGACATCATTGACCAGGTTCCGATATAATCTCCTATAGAAGTATTAGTTGCTTCTGAAGCATCATAATAGTTAAAAGAGAAGAAATCGTTTGAAAGTAAATTCTTCACGGTTCCATCCATCTGATCCTTACGATAATTCTCATAACTCATACCACCGAGAACATTGAAGTTATGCTTCTTGGCAATAGTAGTTTCATAATTGGCAACGAACTCTGCCAAATCCTGATATGAGGTATTTTTTTGCCTATACAGAGAGTTTGGGTCGTTAACCTTAGAACGAACCTTATCAGCATTTCTATCATACCAAACGAGCATACGCTTCTCGTTACTATTGGTATAAACACCAGCCAAACGGGACAGATTCAAATTTAAATGCAAACCTTTAACAAGATTATCCACCTTCAAAGAAACTTTTCCTGTATAGGCTTCATACTTGGAACGGTTAGCACCACCATTCTTCATAATATCAATAGCATTCGCCTGCAAATCACCATTATAAGGACTATCATTAATATCCTCTGAAGGATTGTAGATAGGTTGGCGTCCACGGGTAGAATAAAGCAGATTAAATATTCCACCTGCACCATAAGAACTCTGGGCTGTACGGGTAGACTGATATCTTACCAGAGTACCTAAAGTGACGTACTTATTAAGTTTAGCATTCACCTTGGTATTTAAACTCCAACGTTCATTGGCGTCTGGACCATATCGCAATAGACCATTCTTGGTATAGTACTTTCCTGATACCATATAATTCAAGTTCTTGGTACCTCCAGACACTGCTACCGTATGGTTCTGCTGGGTGGTGAAATCACGGGTTCCTTCTTCAACCCAGTTGGTTGCCTCAAATAAATCCCAGCGGCCGTTACTATTATTTGGACGATAATTAAAATTAGGATTACCGACCCAACCACTCTGTTCGTCGTTCCATTCTACTTTTCCGCCATTATTCATGCGGCCAATATTAATCATATTCTGCTCTTCCCATGCAGGAAGTCGTTCAGGCATATTACCAGGAGTATTGAAAGCAAAGTATCCATTATAAGTTACCTTAGCTTTTCCTTCTGTTCCATTCTTAGTTGTTACGAGAACTACACCTGCAGCAGCACGAGCACCATAAATTGCACAGGCTGCAGCATCTTTCAAGACCGAAATGGAAGCTATATCATCAGCGTTGACCAATGCCAAGTCTCCTTCTACACCATCAATCAAAACTAAAGCAGATGTACTATTTGCTGAAGAGAATCCACGAATACGCATTCCTGAAGTTTCACTTCCAGGCTGTCCACTAGAACGCAAAATAGTTACACCCGGCATCTGTCCCTGCAGCGCAGAGACTGCATCTGTAGCTGGTTGGGAAGCCAACTTTGAGCCTTCAATAGCAGAAACAGATCCCGAAAGATTAACTTTCTTTTGTGAGCCATAACCTACTACCACTACTTCAGATATTGCCTCTACACTCTCTTCCAGTCGAATAATCTTAGGTATAGCATTAGCTTTGTAAGTCTTGGTTTTGAAACTTACATAACTGATTTCAACAGAAGAATTAGGTTTAACCTGCAACACGAAGTTACCATCCAAATCTGTAACCGTCCCTCGACTACTACCAACTTCCTTTACTGTTACTCCGATGAGTACTTCTTCCGAAGCCACATCAACTACTTTACCTTTTACTGTCATCAAACCACCTTGAGCAAGCGCAAGTGAACACACCAGCGACAGCACCAGCAGAGATAACAATCTACGGTAAACGGTTTTTGGTTTTAAACTGCTCATTTTCATAAATAATTATTAATTGTTAGTCACTAAATATTCATTGTCAAGAAAGAGAAGGATGTTCATCTCCTTATCCTAGATACCATTTACGTCTGTATCCCGACACACTATTCTAAGAAAAGAGAGTACCCTCATATCAGACAACATTACTGTCCGAGGACAAATAATTCGTTGGCAAAGATAGTCTTTTTTATCATTAGTTGGCCAATTTCCACTACATCACAAATACTATAAATGCACTCTTCAACTACATCATCACTTTCTCTGCGAAAATAAATACTTCTCATTATCAATAGCTTACGCAAATATTTACCACTACAAACTTTTTCATGCTTTTATTTGGAGAAATCTTTTTTTTTATGTATCTTTGCATCATTCATTACAAACAACAACAAAATAAAAGTATGTTTAAATATATTATTATTATCTTTCTACTGCTATTAACGCCCTCATTACAAGCGCAGATGTATTGGCAACGTCCTGTTGCCAATTTCAATCGTCATACCTACAATGCTGCCAGTCAAAACTGGAACATAGAACAAGACAGCAACGGTTGGATGTACTTCGCCAACAATAAAGGATTACTTGAATTTGATGGTGTATATTGGAATCTCTATGCCCTTCCTCACCTTGCCAAAATGAGATCTTTGAAGATAAACAGTGATAAACGTATATATGTTGGAGCACAAAAGGAATTTGGTTATTTTTCTACCAATAGAATTGGAGGGCTGGATTATCATAGTCTATCATCTGGGCTTAATCCACAGATTGTTTCTAACATTTGGAATATACACATCATTGATAATAGAATTTACTTTCAAGGTGATAGGTATATTTTTTGCTACGAAAACTCAAAGATTATACCTATTGACTGCAATGGAGTATCATGTTCAGGTCCCGTAAAAAACAAGCTCTATTTCAGTAATAGGCAAGGAATATCTTACATCATAAACAAGAAAATCGTACATATTCCAAACTCTAGTTTTTTTAACAAAAATAAGATTGTTGAATTCTTGCCTTACAAAGGCAAATTACTCATTATCACACAAGAACATGGTACATATTTATATGACGGAAAAGTATTTAGCAGACCTTTCACTACAATAGACAACCATCTTTTCCAGCATCACGTAACCTGTGCCCATATCTGTAATGATCTTTTAGCCATTGGAACTTCAGGTGACGGATTACTGCTTATCAATATAAAAACCCAACAGATAGAAAAAATAGGCATAGAAAACGGTTTGCAAAATAAGTCTATATTATCTCTTAGGTTTAATAAAGAAAAAAACTTATGGCTTGGTTTAGATAACGGCATCGATTATGTTTCGCTGAACACCCAACTGTATTTTCTCAACAGTAAACTCTCAAGTATCGGTGCAGGATATTGCTCATCAGTATATAGGAACAACTTATATTTAGGTACAAATCAAGGCCTTTTCACCATGAGTATGCCTAATGCAATCAATGTGCCTATTAACCTACATGCTCTCTCTAATATGACAGGACAGGTTCACTGCATATACCAACATGACGGAAAACTGTTCTGTGGAGGAAGAAGTTTCTTTGGAATAATTGATGGCAACCAGACGGAAATGTTTAATAAACGCGGCGTTTGGCATGTCCAATCCTGTAGTTTAGATTCCAATATTATGCTTATTGGAACTTATTGGGGACTGGAAGTAATGCGAAAAATAGGGGGAAAATGGGTTGTGACGAATAACATACCAAAGGTTAACCTATCCGCAAAGGCCATGTATTTAGTCCCAAAATCCAATCAGGTTTGGATTGCCAATAAAAGCGATGGCGTCTGGAAGATTACTTTAAATTCCAAGTATACAAAGGTCTTACGACAGAAGAATTACAATAATCAGCAACTACCAAAGGGTGATAATGTATATATTACCAAAATCGGTTATGATCTTATCATTGCCTCTCGCAAAGGTCTTTTCCGCTATAATACAGAGAAAGACATTTTACAACGAGATGAACATCTAGAGCAGATTCTGGATGGACATTGTGCATACACTTACATCAAAGAAGATTCTTTCGGAAACATCTGGTATGTAGCCAATGGTATTTTGAAATGCTACAATCAGCAACAGCATACCAAGCATTCTTTTTGGAATGATGCCATGATAGAAGACTTTGAAGATGTATTTTCGGCAAATTCATATCAGTTTTTCATCGGAACAGAAGATGGCTTTGCACTTCTCAATACTTCGAAGCATGAAACTGTAAAAGACAAATTATCTCTTTTTATCCGGAAAATATATACGACCAATGGCAAAGACTCTATTATCTTTTCCAACAGGCTTGTTCATGGCAATAATGAGAGAGTTATTGAAATGAAATACAAAGACAATTCTTTCCGAATAGAATATGGCTGCAACAACTTCTGCCCAACAAAAGCCATCTCATACTCATTCATATTAGAAGGCTTTGATAAGTCATGGAGCAAATATACTTCTTCAACAAAAAAAGAATATACTGACTTACCTGAAGGCGATTATATCTTTAAAGTAAAGATTCGCCCAGATTCACATGACAAAGATATCATAACCAGCATTCGCATAAAAGTACTTCCGCCATGGTACCGTTCATGGTGGGCTTATGTTTTCTATATTGTAGTAATAGCAAGCAGCGTTTACTATAGTTACCTTCGATATAAAAAGGGACGAAAACGCCTCATTCAATTAAAAGATGCAGAGATGAGCCGGCAAAAGTATGTATTAGAAAAGGATATAGACCAGAAACAAAAGCAAATAAGCAAACTTGAAGAGGAAAAATTGCGCAATGAACTCAACTATAAGTCAGATGAGTTAATCAAAACTACTCTCAACGTAGTGAGGAAAAATGAAATTCTGCAGAAAATCAAGAAAGACGCAGAAAATCTATCACGTACTATAAACGAGGGAAATTTGGTTAGCATTCGACGGGGTATGTTACGACTCATAAACCAGATAGATACCAATATGGAACATGATGGTGATCTCGACAACTTCCAAAGTTCCTTCAATGCGGTACATGATGATTTCTTCAAGAAACTCGACACTAAATATCCTCAACTCACTTACAAAGACAAGATGTTATGTGCCTACATCAAAATGAATCTTATGTCTAAAGAAATAGCACCTCTCCTTAGCATTTCAGTCAGAGGAGTTGAAATTAATCGCTATAGATTAAGAAAGAAACTAGGGTTAGATGAAAAAGCTAATCTTGCAGAATTCCTTCAAAAAATCTAAATTACCTATAATTAGCTTGCCAATTTATTGTTTGAACAACTCTCATTATTTCAGATGAGAGTTGTTCAAAAGATAAATCGAATTGAAATTGCAATTTTGCGTCTGTATTTAGTGATAATTTCACTTTATCCGTAAAATCTTTACTGAGCCCACTTGAAAAAGTCATTTTGTCGAAAACGTTCTATTGATTATCAATAAGTTACAAAGGCAAAAGATATGATTCTGTACTTTTTAAAGTGGGCTCAGTCTTTATTGCAACCGTGTCACAATAACCTTTTAATACATTATGGTAGGTGTATCTATTCCTTATCAAAGATTAAAATGACACACCTCATAGTTTGATACAAAATCAAACTACGGACATCTATGGAGGTAGCGATTTCATTCTGCATTTTCGTGTATAAATCTCAGAATGGTTGCGTCTTCTTTTGACCAGACACCGTCTTTGGTATCATTGACTCCTTACATGATAAGGTTTGGATGATTCAAGAGTCTTCATCATGTCAGGAGTTTTATTTTCTTAAAAATGTCTGATTTGAAGGCAAGCACATATCTGTTGCTTCAAGTCTTAGGCTCCTGTGAATAGGATACCATGTATACCCACATGGTTGGCGCCATCAACATTCACTTGCCTGTCATCTATGAAGATGCTTTCCGATGCCTGGAGGCTATAGCGATTCAGAAGAAGCTGATAGATTTCTGGATTCGGTTTTACCAACTTCTCTTCCCCACTCACTACAATTCCTTCAAACATGCCAAAGAAACGGGCATGGACTTCCTTTACTATCGGGAATGTCTCATGAGACCAATTGGTAAGACAGAACAGATGGTAGCCTCGATTCTTTAAATCGGACAATATCTCATATATACCTGGAACCTCACCTCCATCCATGTCTTTGTAACAATACCAGTAAGCATCAATGTAAGGAGCATACTTGGGAAATGCCTGTTTTAATTCGAAAATACATTCTTCTATAGGCTTTCCCAAGTCTGTTTGATCATTCCATTCATTCGTCACCACTTGATCGATTATCCACTTTGCCTTCTCCCTGTCACCAAGAAAAAGTGTGGTATAGAGATTCATGCGCATCCAATTGACCAATACGCTTCCAACATCAAAGATAATATTCTTGTATCTACTCATGGCTGTCTACATCTTTAATATTAACTTTTCACATAGAAGAACTCAGGCTGCCTAGGTTCAGCAAAGGCCTTCTCAAATTTCCAGCTGACAGCCTTATACAGCAGACCACCGAAATGACGGGCATGTTCGGGGCAAACAACTACACATCGTCCGCAGGAGATACATTTCTTTGTAACTACTCTGCACCCCTATGGGCATGAGTAATCGTCTTACTGTTGTACTACAGCAAGAATTGCATTGAATTTAGAATTTCCGTTCTTCATAGCAGTTTCAGCGATGGAGTGCAACTTGGCAAAATCATCGGCACCGCTGTCTGTTCGGAAGCAACCGCTGACTTTCTGCTTTATCTTGATTTTCCTAACTCCCCGCTCACTGGCATTGTTCTCGTAAGGCACACTTGGATTGGAGAGAAAGATAAATAGGTAGTCTTTGACTTTAAGGATACCTCTCTTGAATTTCTCAAACTCGTTATCTAAATGCGTGAGGCTTTCACCCAAGAGGTTCTTCATCTTTGTCTTCAGTACCTTTATTTTTCTAGAGGTAATGTTGCCCTCTCTTCTGAGATTTATAGAGTGTTCTATCAGATGAATGAATCTCTGTGACCAGTTCTGGTTTGGATCCAGTTCGTTCAGATACTCTGCATTCCTAAGAAGATGAGCCAGGCAGACCTGATGGTCCTTAACATTCATCTTGAAGTAGCTCTGATGTCTGTCAGTCACAAGTGTCGAATAGGGAAGTCCCTTTGGAAACTTGGAATCTATGGCCTTCTGACCTCGCGATTCAGACTGAAACACGTATGTAAGCAGGTCGTTCTGGAATATCCAGTTCCAATGCAGATGCTTTCCTATCGCAGCACCCGTTTCATCGGCTCCTACGACAGACGCTGTTTCCAGCCTCTTGCTTATTTCCTCGTATGCACCATCTGCCTTTCCGCTATTCTCTTTGAGTATGTTCTGCACTGTTCCTTCACTTATATTCTGGCCGGACAGGTCGGATATAAGTTCTGCAATTCTTTTGAACGGAATACACTGCACTACATTAAGGTATGTCACCAGTGCACGGAGGTTGTCACCATACTTGATACGGAAGTTGGGAGCTTCGCAGTTGTTTACGCAACCGCATTCACAGACCTTCTCGTAATACTGTTCCTCACAGGTCTCTACGACCACCTTGATATCAACAATCTGTGTCTTACGGATCTTCTGGCATGGTATATCAATCAAGAGCCGACCACAGCATTTACAATAGACTGGTTCGTGCTTTACAATTACGTCTGGTCTGCTATAGTCTGCAGTGTGTGACCCTTGTGGCCAGGCTGTCCACCACTCGACTTTCCGTTTGGCTTGCGAAGAGACTTTGTCCTGCGCTGCTCACGGGAAGCGATACTTTCTTGGGATGGAGGGATACTACTGTTACTGCTGTTTTTTCGGGCTTTCCTGATGTACTTGATATATCGTCAGCAGCTTCCTCGAGTTCCTTGATGCGCTCTTTAGCAACGACAAGTTCTGCCTTTGTGGAAGCAAGTTCTGTCTTTAGATTATGTATCTCCACGTCCTTCTGGTTAATGACACGGTTGAGGCGTCCGATCTCCTCAGTCTTCTCGGAGTCGGACTTCTCAAGTTTGCGCAGACGCAGGTTTATCTGGCGCAAAACAACATCTATGTCAGTACAGTCGCTTGCCATTTTTGGTGCAAAGATAAGCATTTTTCTCCACATGGCAAAATCACAATTTACATCCCTTAACGCAGACTTTTGACTTACGGGGAATGCAAAAACGCATCTCCTGGCAGATAATCTGTTGAAGGGCGATAATAGACAAAGAAGACATGTTGGAGGCATCATCGGAAAAGAACTCGTTAAATGAACTGTTTTAAACAGCCTACGTCCTCATCGATTCAATCATTAAAAAGTTTGTAATGATGAAGAAAATAAGCAAAATCAAGTTTATGCTTTATTAACGAGAAGTTTTCTATAGGGGTGCTAAGTAGTTACATTTTACTATGCAAACAAAAAGAGCGCACCACTATTGGCACGCTCTTTTCTTTAACTCATCCTTTAAATATACATTATCGGTTGGCAGTAGGCCACTGATAAGTATCAGTGCAATGGATACTAGCACTCTGGTCGGCAATCATCAATTCGCTTCCGAGACGGCGGACGGCAAGAATGCGA
>JABLTL010069718.1_pt1 | contig 17988 bp, 10 predicted proteins | sample 7160151 | NCBI WGS metagenome assembly JABLTL01 (sample SAMN14651223, study PRJNA627086) | human gut metagenome | isolation source: feces | host: Homo sapiens
CCGGCGGCGCTGACGGCTGACGAGGCCGCACCGGCTGAGGTTGAGGCGCGCGTCACCGACTTCACTACCGAGGACGGTATCAAGTATTCCGTGGTAGACGGCGGCGTTTCGGTGCAGGACTACACAGGTGATGCGTCCGAGCTTGTCATCCCGGCGTCCGTAACCTGGAATGATGAAAGCTATGATGTGGTAAGTGTTCTGCGCGGTATCCAGAACAACACGAACCTTACCAGCGTGGACATTCAGGCGCCGATCACGAGCCTGAACAACTCTCTGTTTATGGGCTGCACCTCGCTGACGCATGTAGGCCTTCCGGATACCCTCAGGGAGATCGAGACGGCGGCGTTCAGCGGCTGCACCTCGCTGACGCAGATCGACCTGCCGGAGGGGCTGGAGGTCATCGGCAGCAGCGCGTTTCGGAACACCGCACTCGAGAGCATCACGCTGCCGGGTTCGCTGACCGAGATCAAAGCAGGTGCGTTCGCCGGTCTGACCTCGCTCAAGAGCGTAGACTTCAACCATGTATCCGCGCGCATCGGCGACAAGGCATTTCAGCATTGCTCCGCACTGACGAACATTACCGGCACGGAAAAAATCACCGAGATTGGCAGCTACGCATTCGGCTCGGACGATCAGAGCGGAGAAAACGGCAACGTTTATGTTCCGTTCGCCGGCGAGCTCGCGCTGGACAGCGTGACGAACCTCGGCCGGGCGGCCTTCAAAAACTGCCTGTACCTGTCCCGCGTGACCGGTCTGGACAATGTGACCGAAATTCCGCAGGAGGCATTCGACCACTGCTTCCGTCTGACCGGCGTGACCGGCCTCGGCAATGTCACCCGTCTCGGTGACAAGGCCTTTGCAAACTGCCGGGCATATATTTCCCGCAAATATACCGGCATCACGGAGCTGGAGGGTCTGGAGCTTTCCAATCTGCGCGTGATCGGCGCTTCGGCGCTCGCGAGTGTGCAGGTTCCGTTTGAAGTGGATGAAACCTCTTTTGCAAATCTTGAGTCGCTCGGAGCCGGCGCGTTTAACGGTGCAGTAAAGCTGACCGGCAAACTGGTCCTGCCCGAGAGCATCGAGAAAATCGGCGTAGATACCTTCCGCGCGACCGGCATCACGGAGGCTGTGCTTCCGGACAGCGTGCAGTCGATCGGCAGACTCGCCTTCTTCAACTGTAAAAAACTGACCAGCGTACAGATCGGCCGCAAGGACGGCCAGTCGAGCCGCCTGCTCGCGATCGATGCCGGCGCTTTTGCAAACGATAAGGCGATCACCTCCTTTGTCATCGAGACGGCCAGATCCGAGGTCTCGGTATCGAAGGAGAAGGTAAAACTCAACCCCATTTCTACCTTCGATAGCATGCCGGCAGAGGTCGAAAAGCTTATGGTTTATACCGTGCAGTCCATCGAGGGCCCGCAGATCTATGCGGACGATGCTGCGACCACGCTTCAGACGGCGATCGACAACGCTGAGAACGGCGCTGTCATCACCGCGACCCGAAGCTTTGCGGTCGATGAGACCGTGACCGTTCCGGCGGGAAAAACCGTTACGCTGACGGACGGCGGCAAAAACCTCACGGCTGCGACCGTCAAAAACTTCCGCGGCCCGGTATTCGAAATCAAGGAGGGCGCGGCGCTGATCCTGGACGGTACGTTCAACTTCAAGTGCCATCACATCACCGGCGGTCGGTTCGCACAGGTAAATGGCTCGCTGACGCTTTCCGGCGGCAGAATTTTCGGCCTTGCCAGCGACAGCGCAGACAGCGGCGTTATCTATGTTGACGGCGGCGGCTCTCTGACCATGAACGGCGGCACGATCACGGAAAACCGGTTCACCAACCAGTACAGCGGCGCGGTCGTTCTGAATAACGGCACGATGAACATGACGGACGGCTGCATCACGGCGAACACCGCGGCAGCGGACAATGCTTCGGCAGGCGTTCTGGTCAAAGAAGGCTCTGTGTTCACCATGGGCGGCGGCACGATCTCCGACGGCACCGGCACTCGCGGCGCGGGCGTTCTGGTGGGCCTGCCGGGCGGCGTCTATAACGAGAGCACCGCTGCAAGGTTTGTCATGAACGACGGCACGATCTCCGGCAATACCGCAAACGCGACGACCGCGACGGTCAACGCCGGCGGCGGCGGTGTCTTTGTACAGGACAACGCGGAATTCACTATGAACGGCGGCACCATCACCGGAAACCGTGCGGCAGGCAACGGCATGGGCGGCGGCGTTGCGACTGCGAATGAGGCGAAGAACGACGGCGGCCGGTTCACCATGAACGGCGGCACGATCTCGAACAATTCCGCCTCCTGCGGCGGCGGCGTTTACAGCTTTTCGCAGAATACGGTCGTCCTCCGCGGCGGCTTTATCGTAAACAACAAGGCAGGCATGAACGGCGGCGGTGTCTATGTCAGCACGCCTCCGTACAACATCCGCATCGAAAAGGCACTCGTTACCGGCAATACCGCAGAAATTATGGGCGGCGGCATCTGGTCCTGCCCGACCGGCACGGTCTCCCTCGGTACGGACAGCGCCGTATTCGGCAACACCGCAAAGCAGGCGGGCGATGACCTTGCATTCCTGTCCAAGGAGAGCGGCTATTCCAGCAGCTTCTCCGGCAGACAGCTTGGCGGAGCGCTGGTCACCTGGTACCGCGACAACGCGCTGATCAGCGCGGGACAGTTCGGCGGCTGCGGCAATGAACGGTTCGACGCACAAAACCCGGGCAGCCCGGCTGCACCGGCGGCAGGCGAGAGCAGGAGCTATGCGCTCAAGGCGCTCGTTTCCGCAGACGGCAGGGCAATGGCGGAAAAGGCAGCGGAGCTGTTCATTCAGGGCAACACAGCGCCGCGCGGCGGCGGCATCGGCACGAACGGCGAGGTCATCCTCGACGGAAACGATACCCCGACGGAGCCGATCGACATTACCGTACACAAGGTCTGGAAGGGCGGCGAGAGCTACCCGTCCGCAGTAACCATCAATCTGATCCGCACAGATGCGGCAGGCAGTAGCACGGTGATCGGTACGGCCCTGCTGAGCGAAAAGTCGCTTGACAAGGACGGCAGCGCATGGTCGCATACGTTTACCGGTCTGGACAGCGGCTTCACCTATTCGGTCTCCGAGGAGACGGTAGAGGGCTATGACACTGCGGTTTCCGGCGATGCGCAGAACGGCTTCACGGTCACCAACACGAAAAAGAGCGACAATCCGGGTGGCGGCGGTGGCGGCGGCCATCACAGACCCGACTCGAAGCCGGATCCCAAGCCGGATCCCAAGCCTGACGATCCGACCAATCCTCCGGTAGATATTCCGGACGATCCGACCCCGACCTCTCCGCTTCCGCCGGTCGATGCACAGGATATCGCAGACGGCGAGATTCCGACCGGCACTGACGAAAAAAAGCCAGAGGAGACCGGGAAGCAGGAAACCGTCACGATCAAGGACGAGGTTCCGACGTCGAGCGTCCCGAAAACCGGCGACATCGGCGGCCTGTGGGCGGCGCTCTGCGCACTGTCCGCTCTGGGACTGGCGTTCCTCGGCCGGAAGAAAAAGCACGACGACAACTGAAAAAAGGACCGGGACTGTCTCCTAATGAGACAGTCCCGGTCTTTTTTTCGCTATTCTTGTTTCGTCTGCTCCCGTTCCATCTGCATGAGCGCGTAGCAGAGCTGGAGATGGCGGATCTTATGGATCTTCGTCTTTTCGTAGATCCGCTTCCGGTAGGTATCAATGGTGCTCGGGGCGCTGCCGATCAGTTCTGCGCACTGACGGGCGCTGAGGCCTCGGGCCAGCGCGTCGCAGATCTCGAGCTCCTTGGAGCTGAGCCGGGCATAGCCGGCCAGAAAGTTCTCATAGTCCTTCGAATCCAGCTCTTTTTTTCCCAGATAGGCCAGACGGCGGATCTCCATGAGTGAATCATCCAGCTGTACCTGCGTATCCTCTACCTGATTCTGCATATTCTCGACCTGTCCCTGCAGATCCTGCTTTTCGCTGCGAAGCTGTTCATTCTGCGAGCGGAAGAGATCGGCACGCTGCTGTATGCCCTGCTTTTCCGTTTCCAGATCGGTGATCGTCTGCTCATGGAAGCGCAGCTTCGCGGAGACGGGACGAAGCTCGTCGAAGGTCATCTGCGCGCCGCCGCAGTCCTCTTCCTTGAGAAGCTCGATGTCCCGCATGACGGGGCGCAGATAGCGGCGAGTATAGTAAAGACAGCAGACCACGCCGAAAAACAGCAGCAGCAGCAAAAGTCCGCCAATCTCCAGAACGCTTTTCAGCAGAATGCCGTGATAGGTGCGCCGGGGAAACAGCACAGTGAGCGTATGCGGCTCCGGGTCTCCGACAGCTGCGAGAAACGGCTGGGAAAGTCCCACAAAGGAGGACTCTGTCCCGCTGTACGCCGTCAGTCCCTCCCGGATGCTTTTTTCCGTCAGCCGTTCCTCCGGCACGAAGCAGAAGCCATCGGCGGGATATGTGACGAGGCTTTGGGAAGCGTCCAGACCGTCCGCGCCGTCCGACAGAACGCAGGCAAGGCTGCTCATGCCGGAGGGCTGAATGTGGTGGGCGGAGAAGTAGGTCTGATTGATGGAAAAGCCGCACAGGCCGTATACCGTGCCGTCCGCTCCCAGCATGGGAACGGTCAGCAGGATCGCGCGCTCCGAGGTGCCCGGCAGGGTCAGCAGCGCGGTCGTCCGGCAGTCGCGGTCAATGGGGGCGGAGGCGGTATTCAGATGCTCGGCAAGGCCGGGGAAATCCGAAAGCCTGAATTCCTGCGCCCACTTTCGGTGGGGCATCACATGATTCTGCCGCCCGGCGCCGGCCATGCCCCGGTAGAGCAGCAGATCGCTGCTCATGCGGGCAGAGTTGCCGCGCTGGAGGAACAGACCGCTGCGGAAGTCATCGCCGCTCAAAGAGGCGTTCAGCATCACAAACGCGCCGGAGCAGTCTGCCTGCTGGACGTACTGACACAGCGAATCCAGCATGGCTCCCTGCAGACGCTCTGCGGTGTCCGGATCCCAGCTCGCCGCCGACAGATCCGGCGTCTGTTCCTCCACGATGGCGGTCATGTCCTCGGAGAGGTGGATGCCCATGACGGCAACGTTCCGCCACAGAGATGCCATATCCGAGGCGAAGGCCTCCATGCGGAAATTCAGCGATGTGACCAGCTCCTCGCGGGGGCTTTTCAGCTGATTGAAGAAAAACAGACCCGCCACCAGCGCTGCCGCCAGAATGAGAGCCAAAGTGATCATATAAAACGCCAGCCGCTTCTGCATGGAGCGGCGGATATTATGAAATTCAGAAAGAGAGGATCGCGTCATGATCCATATCCTCCAAAAATCGTGGGATGATTTACCGGATGGAGCAGAGCAGCGCCCATGTCTCCTCCGCCAGTGCGTTCACATCCTCGCCGGACGCGGCGCGCCGGGGCAGCTCCTGCTGCATCTGACGCAGCCCGTCGTAGAGGACGGAAACCTTGCTGTAATAGTCCGCGAAGCGCGGCTCGGACACGGGAGTATAGTCCTCCCGCATGGTTTTCAGCGCGGCATAAAGCTGCCGGTAGCTCTCCGCCGGTTCGGGGAACCCGTCGTAATTTTCGATGTCGTCAAAGGCGCCGATGCGCACCGGCATATAGCCGGTCTGCGCCACGAAATCCAGATTTCGCTCCGGCTCGGTCAGCCAGCGGACAAAGAGCGCCGCCGCCTCCGCCTTCTGGTCGGTGGTCCTGCAGGCGCCAAGACCAACCCCGGCCTGCGTCATCAGGGCGTCGCGGCCTGCGGTTCTGGGCATAGGCCGCACATGGAGATCCATCGGCTCCTGCGTACCGTCGCGATAGGTGACGGTATCGTTATAGTAGAGGATCGCGGCAGAGGAACCCAGACCGGAAAGCACCTCGCCGGTCATCACCTGCGTGTTGGAGTAGAGGTCGGAGACCACCACGTGCCCCTGAGCGAGCGCACGGGCGAACTGCATCCAGCTCTCCTTGAAAACGGCGTTATTCGGGTCGTACCAGCCGTTTTCGGTATAAAAATTGCCGCTTCCGCACTCCATGGCGCGAAGCTCGACGGCCCGGATGGGATAGTCCAGCGCACAGAATGTCCTGCCGCCCGACCAGTCATGGAATCTGGCGGCTGCGTCGTAAAAGCCGTCCCAGGTGGCGAGGTCCTCATATTTCACGCCGCAGGCCTCGGAAAAGCGGTCGAAGCCGGTGCCGTTGCACATAAAAAGCTGGGTGGATTTGGAGATCGGGAAGAGCAGCAGTCTGCCGTCCGCGCTCGTGCCGTCCTCAAGAAAGCCGGGCACGAAGTCGGAAAGCTCCTCCTCCGTGAACCAGTCGTGCCAGTCCACCAGATTTTCCTCGCCCAGAGCGGCCGCGTCAGCGAGGTGGCAGGTGAACAGGTCGGGCATATTGAGCAGGTCGCCGCCGTTCTGCGCTTCCTTGAGAAAGCCGCCGATCTCGGCCGCGCTGGACAGGTTGGAGACCCGCACGCGGACGCCGGTGTCCTGACCGATGGTGCTGTTGAACTCCTGCACCAGCGCATCCATCGGAGAGCCGGACTGCTCGCCGTAGACATGCCAGAAATCGACAGTGACCGGGTCATTTTTTTCCAGCAAAGTGTCCTCTCCGCAGCCGGAGAGCGCCAGAAGAAGGACTGCTGACAGCAGCAGAGGCAGAAAACGCTTTTTCATGGAAAAAACCTCCAAAATAGAACAGATGTTCGATGAAAACGCGGATTTTTTCAGATTTTTTTGAAATTTTTTTTCGATTTGTACCCAGAATCGAGGATTTAGGGGACAGACAGAATCTGAAAACTGTGGTATAAGAAGGGTGTACGAAGCCGCCGAAGCCGGTTCGGCATCGTAAAAATGATCCGTGGAGCGAGAGAGAAACTCCGTTCGTCAGCGAGCCGCACGTGAGCGGGAGCGACCTCTCGGTTACAGTTTCATTGTATCATATCCCACCTTACTTTTACAAGGAAAGAAAAGGAAAGAGGCATACCCATGAAAAAACGAATTTTTATGCTGGCGGCGCTGGCTGCCGGTCTTGTGCTGTGCCTCGCCGCCTGCGGGGAAAACAACAGAGAACCGATCACCATTACCCTCTGGCACGTTTACGGCGGCGAGGTAAACTCGCCCATGAATACGCTGGTGGATGAGTTTAACCGTACTGTCGGGCAGGAGCAGGGCATTCGTGTGCGGGTGGACAGCGTCAGCAACAGCGGCGTGATCCATGAAAATGTGTTGGCGGCCGCCTACAAGGACCCCGGCGCGCCCGCTTTGCCCGATCTGTTCGTGTCCTACCCCAAGACCGTGCTGGCCCTGCCGGATGAGAACATTCTGGCGGATTATCACGACTATTTCACAGACGAAGAACTGGATTCCTACCTTCCGGAATTTATTGAGGAAGGGACGGTCGATGATCGTCTGGTCATTCTGCCGCTGGCAAAATCCACGGAGATCCTCTTTGTGAACAAGACGGCTTTCGACCGTTTTTCCGCCGAAACCGGCGCAGCTCTGGACGAGCTGTCCACCTGGGAGGGACTGTACGCGATGGCGGAGCGATATGCGGAATGGTCGGGCGGCAAGAGCTTTTTCGTCCACGATTACCACTTCAACTACTTTCAGGTGGGCGTGGAATCGCTGGGAGAGAGCTTTTTTGACAAGGACGGCATCGCTTTCGGTCCTGCGTTTACCCGCGCATGGAAGCCTTACGCCAGAGCCGCGCTGACCGGCGGACTGTGGCTGGGCAGCGGCTATGCCACCGAACCGCTGCGCACCGGCGATGTGATCGCATCCGTTGCCTCGTCTGCCAGTGTGCTGTACTATTCCGACGTAGTGACCGATGAGAACAACCGCACCGAAAAGGTCGAGATCATTTCGCTGCCCTGTCCTATCTTTGAGGGCGGAGAAAAGCTGGTCATGCAGCGCGGAACGGGAATCTGTACCGTGAAATCCACACCGGAGCGCGAAAAAGCCTGCATGACCTTTCTCAAGTGGCTGACCGAGCCGAAGCGGAACGTGGATTTCGCTACCTCTCTCGGTTATATGCCGGTGACAAAGGAGGGCTTTGACCGCGACCTGCCTGCCGCCATCCAAACGCTGACAGATCCTATGTATGCTTCGCTGTATGAGGCCTTTCTGAAAACAAGGCAGGACTATACGTTCTATGTGCCGCCCCAGCGGGAGGACTATCTGTCGCTGGAGACACGCTTTGAAAAAACGGCGCGTCTGCGTCTGGCGGCCGGACGGGCACAGTATCAGCAGCAGGGCGCGGCAGCACTGGATACGCTGATGGAAACCACGCTGGAGGAGCTCCGGAAAAGCTATGACAGATAACAGGAAAGGGGGAATTCTCATGCTGCGGAGCAGGCGTCTGGCCAAAACGGATATTCCGGCGGGTAACCGCAGCATCGGCAGAAGTCTGGTGCTGTACTGGCTGTGCATGGCGCTGGCGATGCTGGCTGCCGCGCTGCTCCTGCTGAGCGTAACGGGTGTTCTCTCCCGCACAGCGCGTCAGTTTGGAGAAACGGCGGCGTTGCAGCAGAATAACAACGCTGCGCTCTTCACCGCGCAGATGGATGCGCTCTCCGCGCAGGGCATTGAGCTTTCTGAAACGGTCAGCGGAGAACTGGAGCGCTTTCTTGCCAGCCGCAGTCTCTCCTTCGATGCGCTGAATGACGATCCGGCCCTTATCGCAGAGCTGGAGACCGCGCTGATCCCTTCGCTGGAGACCACTATGGCGGGGAGCACCTGCAGCGGCGTGTATTTCTGTCTGGATGCTACAGCCAATACATCGCTGCCGCAGTCTAAAACCTCCCGCATGGGAGTGTATCTGCGCTATTCCGGTCTGCGCTCTGCCCATCCGAGCGGCAGTACAGCCTGCTTCCGGGGAACGGTGGATGCTGCACGGGCAAACGGCCTGCAGCTGCACAACCGCTGGAATCCGGAGCTTGACACGTCTCTGATCCCCGGCTACCGGCAGGTCATGACGTGGGAGGGCGACCGGCTTTCCGGAGGCTGTCTCTGGACAGAGCGGGTGCCGCTGCTGGATACCTGGGAGAATGTGACGCTGCTGTGCGTCCCCGTAAGGGACGGGAGCGGAACGGTGCGCGGTGTCTGCGGTATGGAGCTGAGCGAGCTCTACTTCGGACTGTCTCACAGCACGGTCTCCGGCCCTTACGGCAGCTTTGTGATGCTGCTGGCGCCCATGAACGGGGATACCCTGCTTCTGGACAAGGCCATGCTGGGCAGCACGGAGGGAACGAATCTGTCGGCCTCGGGCGAGATGAAGATTCGCGGCGGCCGGGACTACGATACCTTTATATGGAACGATACGGCCTATCTCGGCAAGTATCAGATCATCCCTGGACGGCTGGCGGACGGCTATCCGCTGGCGGCAGTAACGCTGGTGCCGGAGAGCGGCTACCGCAACCGGGCGCAGAGTGCCCGCATCGGCTGGGTGCTGGGTTCCCTCGGCTTTCTTGTGGGGATGCTGGCGCTGGCCGCCGCGCTTTCCCGCCGCTTTTCCATGCCGATCACGCAGGGCTTTGCCGCAGCCAGAAGTCAGGAGCAGGACTGGCAGCCTACGGGCATTCGGGAGATCGACGAGCTGACGGCCTATTTTCACAGCCGTCTGCGGGAGAGACCGTCCGAGGATGCCCTGCCGTGGCAGGTGGAAAGCCTTGTGTCCGAGCTGATCGACCGGGCGAAGGGACTGACCGGTACGGAGCGCGTGATTCTGCGCTACTATGCCGAGGGCTATGCGGTCAAGGATATTTCCGGTCTGCTGTTTATCAGCGTGGGTACTGTAAAGGGGCATAACAGCCATATCTACAGCAAGCTGGGCGTGAATTCCTACGACAGCCTGAAGGCATATCTGGATGTTCTCCGGCGCTGTGAGCGGCTGGAGGAGCTGCTTCAGGGCAGCGGTAAATAAAAGAAGAAAGCTCCTGTGCGGAAACCGAGGCGTATGTCCTCGGTTTTCGTGCGTTTGCACGGAAATCCGGACTGTTTTCTCTTTGTTGAAAACACCCAAAAGGTGCTGCCTGTGTTTGTACATTCCGTCTAGGCCTGAGTCATGTTTTGGCGTTTTTGCCCCAAAACCATGACTCAGGCCTATATTTTTTTCTGTAAAAACTGATATGAATAAATCATCAAAGCCGCGATTGGAAGAACTGCCGGAGAGGAGGGACGGATACATGAAGCGGGTCGTGAAGGAGGCAATGGGAGACTGCTCCACTGTCGAGGAGTTTCGCTTTCTCGTTCGCTGTCAGGAATGCGGCGGAATATGGCACAGTACTCCCATCCGCTTTTCCAAAGCCGGCGCGGAGCCGGAGCCGGAGGGGATGCGCACGATCTTCCGCACGCTCTACGAGCGGGAACGGGAGGCTGCCCGGGAAATGGCCGCGGCAGAGGCCGCAGAGTTTTTCAACTATTGTCCGGTCTGCGGCAGGCTGGTGTGCGACCGATGCTTTCTGATCTGCGAGGATCTGGATCTGTGCATTGCCTGTGCGAACAAGCTGCGGGTGCGCGGCAGAATTGTGGCAGGTGAGACCTCGGATGCACGGGAGCCTCCTGCCGGGGCGGACGGAAAAATTACAACAGAAGGAGATGGAACCATATGAACATGAGGAAACGAAAGAATGCAGGGAGACTGCTGAGCCGTCTGCTCTGTCTTGTGACAGTGATGGGAATGCTCGTCCCTATGGCGCTGGCAGAGGGCGCATCGGCCGAAGACTCTGGCATAATCACGGAGAAGACGTTCCTGCGGGAGATTTCGGTCGTGAAACATGTCCAGCAAACCGGCACGGAAACACCTCCCGCTGAGACCTTTGAATTTGAAGTGGAGGATACGGCTCGGGGTGAGAAGCATCCCCTTTCCTACTACGGTATTGGTGTGGAGGAATTGAAGCTGTCCACGAACGGGGTCGGCGATGTGGAGAAAACGTTCTCTTTCAATGTCCCGTGGACAAATGATTATACCGCCTATCACTGGGATGCCGTCCCCAAGTCCGGCACGAATACGGTCGCCTGGTACAGCAAGACCTTCCTGCTCAGGGAGAAGAATGACGGCAAGCCGGGATGGAACTATTCTAATGCGGAATATGCGCTGACCTTCTGGTATGACATTGAATATGGCACAATGGATCTAAATATCCATGTTCCCGGAAATGATGTGTATTACACAAAAGCGGAGTTTACCAACACCTATACATACAGCGAGACCCGATATGAGCTCCCCTTCACCAAGACAGTGAAGCTGGGCGGCAGCGCCGATCCCGGACGGGAGACCTTCGAGCTGGAGATCTTCGATGTCGGCGTCGGAAGCATGGAGGAGCACGCGAAGGAGCTTTATACGGCAGCTGTCACCACCAACGGCGCGGGCGATTACGATGGCAGACTGGTCATCTCCGGCCCGGCGGATCAGGTGGAAGCGCTTGTCTGCGAGGGCTTCTATGTCAGGGAAAAGAACGCCGGAGCCGCCAACTGGACGTATGACGACGCGGTATGGCATATCCTGCCGGAGCGAACCGGCTATATCGTAGATGTAGATGCGCCGCTGGTCAATAATCTGCCTGCTGATACGCAGCCGGAGACGGACGCGAACGAATATCGCCTTGTCATCCACGCTACAACGCGGGAGGAAAGCGACAACGGTGTCCATTATGCGGATTCCGAGGCGTCGGCGGACAAGATGACCTTCATCAACACCTACACCCGCAGCTCCGGCAGCAGTGACGACGGCTCCAGCAGCGCGTCCATCACGGTAAACAAGACCGACGCTCTAGGCAAGCCCCTTGCCGGCGCATCCTTCGTGCTGAAGGACAGCCGGGGACGGGAGGCCTATCAGGCCACCTCGAACGCCAGCGGCATCGTGCGCTTCATCAGGGTCGACAGCGGCACCTATACGCTGCTGGAAAAGGCTGCTCCGGAGGGTTATGTGACCTCGAACAAGACTTATGAGCTGACTGTCAGCGGTTCCCGCGTCACGATGAATGGCAAGACCTATTCTCCTGTGACCTTCGTCAACCGCAGGGCGGCGGAGCTGAACCGGCGCGACCACTACGCCTTTCTGGTTGGCTACGCCGACGGCACCTTCGGACCGGAGTGCAACATGACCCGCGCCGAGGTGACTACCATGTTCGCCCGCCTGCTCACCGAGCAGATCGAGGCAGACAAGACCTATTCCAGCACCTTCAACGATGTGGCGAAGGACTGCTGGGCGGCCAACTACATCGGCTATATGCAGCAGTTCGGCATCGTCACCGGATATGAGGACGGCAGCTTCCGTCCCGACGCTCCAGTGACCCGCGCTGAGTTCGCCGCCATTGCCAGCCGCTTTGAAAAGCTGACTCAGGGCAGCGCGAGCTTCACCGACGTGCCGGACACCCACTGGGCAGTTAAATATATCAACTTTGCGGCCACCCGCGGCTGGGTCACCGGCTATGAGGACGGAAGCTTCAAGCCGGAGCACTCCATCACCCGCGCCGAGGTAGCGGCGGTCACCTGCCGCCTGCTGGAACGCAGCGCGGATCAGACCTATATCCGCAGCCATATCGGTGAGCTTCGAACCTTTGCGGACGTGACCGAGAGCCACTGGGCATACTGGTACGCCATGGAGGCCGCCAACGGTCATGATTATACCAAATCCGGCGGCAGCGAAAACTGGAGCCGCACCTATCGATAACAGTTTTGATGGTTTCGGGCGATTCGTGTTCTGCGTCAGTCGGAGCAGCGAAGCCCTTCGGCAGCCTCACAAATGATGCGAGAAAGGAGGACGCCATGCAGCTGTCTGCCGGTCACGGCGCCGGATGCATGGGGATAACGCTATGGGCAGAAAATATCTTACGCTGGCGTCGGCGCTGCTGCTGGCACTCTGTCTGAACGCCTGCGGCAGCCGGCCGGGCACGGTCCCTCCTCCTTCCGGAGGCGGTGAAGGAGAAGGCAGTCCGCTGCTGACGCCTGCATCGCCTGACGACTGCTATTGGACCGCCGTGCGGCATGAGTCCTACAACCCCTCCTATGGCCGTACTGAGGTCAGCACGATGCCTACGGAAAAATGGTGGGCGGATCTCGTCCTCGACGAGGACGGAACAGCGCAGTTCCGCGAGGTGCTCGGCCTCGGCTACACCTCCTGCCTGAGAAACGGCCAATGGTGGCTGGGGGCGGACAATGTCCTGCGGCTGACCGGAGAGGATTATGACGGAGAGCTCGTCACCATGGACGGACGTATGGAAAAGGATCGTTCCGTGATGCTGGAGACCCCTTACGGAGACCGGTTTTATTTTGAACCGGCGCAGAAGCCGGATTCCGGCGGAGAGCTCTGCATCGCAGATCTGGAAGGGACCTGGCGGATGACCGGCGGTGAGCCCGGTGCCGGGGAGAAGCACATGGCTTCTCTGCTGAACATCGAGCGCCGGTGGTCTGACGGCGAGGAAGGCGGCTATATCCTGCGGGCGGAGTATTACAGCGCCCGCCTGCTGGATACGGATACGCCGCAATACGAGACACAGAAGGAGCTGCTGGTGGAAAAACGGGAGGAGGCTCTGTCGGACGGCTTTTCCGGCGAACCATGGTCGGCACGGCTGTTTTCCGAGGAGTCCGGCGCAGAGTATCTTGCGGCGCTGACAGAGCGGAACACCCTGTACCTCCGGCGCTCTGATGCCCCGGACGGTGCGCCGACAGTCTACACACGCTCGGACGGCTTTCTGCCGGAGACGCTGACGCTGGCTCTGTCGGACGAGCCGGACAGCGCGCTGATATTTTACTGGCGGGATCCGCCTGCGGAGGTCGCGCAGCCGCTGGAGGCGCTCCCCATGACCGCACTGGAAAAGGGCGGTCAGAACAGAATCCTGCTGGTGGGGCGCTGGTACGAGACGGATATCCAGTTCTGCACAGGCAGTGCCGAGCAGAATGCGGACGGCACGCTGGGAGAATGGATCACGGATACGGTGCTGTATGAGGGTACGCTCGGGATTGACGAGCCGCAGTGGTTCTCGCTTTCCATCCCGGAGAAGAACGCAAGGCTGTGCCTGTTTATGAAGCGGCCGTGGGACGAGAGCTGGTTTACCTGGCCCATCACGGATCAGGATCCGTTCCTTGTGAGCGGAAACACCTTCCTGACGGAGACGTAACAGCGGTTTGCAGCCCCGGCGGCGGAGCAGCAGTCATTGATTGGAGAAAAACGATTTCAGGGCAGTGCCGCCGCAGCTTTCACTGTGCGGTGTTGCCCAAGATAAAAAAGGAGACGAAGATTATGGGACTTATCAAAGCGGCATTGGGCGCAGCAGGCGGCGTGATGGCCGACCAGTGGAAGGAATACTTTTACTGCGAGGCGATCCCCGCGGATGTGCTGGCGGTGAAGGGGCAGAAAAAGGTAACGGGACGCTCGAGCAACAGGCGCGGCGACGACAACATCATCACCAATGGCAGCGTGATCGCCGTTGCGGACGGACAGTGCATGCTCATCGTAGAGCAGGGCAAGGTGGTCGATGTATGCGCCGAGCCGGGCGAATACACCTATGATATGTCCACGGAGCCGAGTATCTTCTCCGGCGATCTGGGCGACAGCGTGAAGAGCGTCTTTCGGAACATCGGCAAGCGCTTTACCTTCGGCGGCGAGGCCCCAAAGGATCAGCGCATCTACTACTTTAATACCAAGGAGCTGACGGGCAACAAGTACGGCACCCCCAGTCCTGTTCCCTTCCGCGTAGTGGACCAGCGTGCGGGCATTGATCTCGATATCGGTATCCGCTGCTTCGGTGAGTACAGCATCCGGCTGAAAAATCCGCTGCTGTTCTACACCAACGTCTGCGGCAATGTCAGCGAGGAATACAAGACCGAGAATATCGCAGGCCAGATGAAAACCGAGCTGCTGACTGCGCTCCAGCCTGCGTTTGCAAAGATCAGCGAGATGGGCATCCGCTACTCCGCTCTGCCCGGTCACACGCTGGAGCTGGCGGACGCGCTCAACGAGCAGCTGTCCGGCAAGTGGCGCGACCTGCGCGGCATGGAGATCGTCTCCTTCGGCGTTTCCAGCGTGAAGGCGAACGAGGAAGACGAGCAGATGATCAAGGAGCTGCAGCGCAATGCAGCTTTCATGGACCCCACCCGCGCGGCAGCGCACCTTGTCGGCTCGCAGGGTGAAGCGATGAAGGCAGCAGCCGCCAACACCGGCGCGGGCCCCGCCATGGCCTTCATGGGCATGGGCATGGCCGGTCAGGCCGGCGGCATGAACGCACAGAACCTCTTCCAGATGGGTCAGCAGCAACAGCAGATGCAGCAGGCGGCGCAGTCCGCTCCTGCTTCCGCTCCGGCGGTGCAGGGCTGGACCTGTTCCTGCGGTCAGAGCGGCATCACCGGCAACTTCTGTCCCAACTGCGGCAGCAAAAAGCCCGAGCCCAAGCCTGCCGGCGATAGCTGGACGTGCTCCTGCGGTGCCACTGCCACCGGAAAGTTCTGCCCCGAATGCGGCAGTCCCAGACCGGCGCCTGCCGTGGAGGGCTGGACCTGCTCGTGCGGCGCGGTGAACAAGGGTAAATTCTGCTCGGAGTGCGGCGCGAAAAAGCCTGCCGGCGTTCCGCAGTATAAGTGTGACAAGTGCGGCTGGGAGCCGGCTGACCCGCGGCATCCCCCGAAATTCTGCCCCGAGTGCGGCGATCCCTTTGACGATGGGGATATCGTGGGATGAAGCACCGGCTCTGGATCTTTCTGGCGGGCATGCTGGCCGGACTCATTCTTTCCGGGAGCTATAAGCACTTTGTCACCGATCGGATCATGGACTGGAGCGGCATGGAAAACCCGGATGCGTACCGGGCGGAGGAAACGCTGACCCGCTTCAGCTGGAAACAGTAATCACAGCGCACGCCTGCTCTGCACAGGAAAGGCGAAGCAAAAAAACAGGACACAGTAGAGGAGGAAAAGATTATGGCAAATCCGACTGGAAATTTGAAGGACTCTGTAACCGCAACCTTTCCCCGCGAATTCGATATTCCCAACGCGATGACGCTCGGGGAGATCTATGACAGGCTGAACGAGCGTGCTTCGGCGTTCCAGATGCCGTTTTCCATCAAGGGCGGCGTCCCCGGCGAGCGCATCGTTTTCGCAAAGGAGCCGAATCTGGATGTTACCATCTGGCTTCACGTCAAGAACGGCACGCACATCAAGATCACGCCGGTCACGCAGAGCAGCAGCGCTACGATCAACGACATCGACGTCGGCAAAAACAGCGTTATGCGCAAGGGCATTAAGGGTGTCGCGAGCAGACCGATGCTGCAGGGACAGTATATCGACGGTGTGACCGACACCATCAAAAAGATCCTTGCCGGCGAGGCGGTCGCGGACTATGTGGCGCCGGCAGTCGCGCCCGGCGCGGACAAGCCCCTGAACTGGCTGACGCTCCTGCTGCTGTGCATCTTCGTCGGCGGCGCCGGAATCCATCGCTTCTACGCAGGCAAGATCGGCACGGGCGTTCTCTATCTGTTCACCGGCGGTCTGTTCGGCATCGGCTGGCTCGTAGATCTCATCAAGATCGCCACCGGAAAATTCACGGACAAGAACGGCAATGTGATCCAGAAAAGCTGAGCGGCGCGGCCGTGAGGGATGCTGGGCACGAAACACAGAGGTTTGATATAACCGACGGTAAAAGGAGTCAGAAATGAAAAAAGTTTTATCTCTTGTGATGATACTGATATTCTCCCTTACCGCCTGCGGCGGCAAGGGAGGCGGAGCCTCCGATGACTCGAATCTCGGCAAATACATCGGTGAGGAGTACTCCAGCGACGGCAGCAGCTGGTATTCCATAGACGACGTTCTGGAAGGCGAAAGCTATATCGAGCTGAAGGACGGCGGCAAGGGCGTGTTCTGTCTGGGCGGCGACGCGACCGACATCAAGTGGACGCTCGAGAACGGCACGCTGAAGATGACCCGGGACAGCCTGGAGAGCAACGGCACGCTCAAGGACGGTATGATCACGCTGACCGACCTCTGGGGCAATGATACGGTTACCATAACATTCCAGAAGGAGGGCGGCTCCGAAGCGGCGGCGACCGGCGATGCGCTGCTCGACTGGTGGAATGGTGACTGGTACGGCTGGTGGAAGATGAGCGGCTGCTCGGGCGGTTACGAGGACATGGAGGGCGAATGGTGGGACGTCTGCGGCAGCATCGACATTGGCGCGAATAAGACCGGCACCGTCAAGCTCTGGGACGAGGACTATTCAAAGGACGACCCGATGGCCGAGGCTTCGGTCACTCTGAGCACATCCGGTACCGGCGAACACGGCACGCTGACATCCGAGAGCGGCTACTTCACGGACGTGGATCTGGAGCACGCAGACTGGATCATAGATCCGGGCCTCGAGGATTACGAGGACCTGATCCGGATCGACGGCTGGTATGAAAGCGGCGACGACGAGTTCTATTATGAGATCTATCTCCGTCCGTGGGGCACCTCCTGGGATGACATGGAAGAAGATTCGTGGCCTGCTCTTTACAGCAGCTGGTATGTGCCGCTGATCGAGGCGGGCAAGTCCATGCCGGATGCTGTCGGTGCAGATATGCCGGCGAACAGCGGCAATGCAGGCACGGCGGCAGGCACGAGCGCCCCTGACGGCACCGGCATCGTGACCGAGGAGCAGGTGCAGAAGGGCTACGTCTGGATGAACGAGGTCAATAACAACATTTTTGACACCACCTACGAGGAGATTGCCGATTATTTCGGCGTAGAGGGCAAGTTCGTCAAGGAAGAGTACAGCGACCACATGAAGAGAAACCAGCGCTACTACAAGTGGATCTCCAAGGACAACGAAAACCACTTTATCTATGTCAATTTCGCGGAAAAGGAACCGAATGTTTTCACGGTCAGCGCGTTCAACACGAGCGGCTTCTCCGGCAATGAGGCCATCGAGAAGTATCTCGACACGGTGAAGGCCGAGGCAGCTGAGGCGGATAAGGCTTCCGTCGCAAGCGAGGGAACGAAGGACTTCTC
>JABLTL010066828.1_pt1 | contig 17976 bp, 7 predicted proteins | sample 7160151 | NCBI WGS metagenome assembly JABLTL01 (sample SAMN14651223, study PRJNA627086) | human gut metagenome | isolation source: feces | host: Homo sapiens
GTTTAGTGATAGCGTTTAGTGATAGCGTTTAGTGATAGCGTTTAGTGATAGCGTTTAGTGATAGCGTTTAGTGCTCCACCACTTCACACCCCTATTTCGTTAATCATGCAACTTGCCTACACCCTACACTTTTTGCATGCACTGCATTGATTATCAATTCGTTACAGAGTGTAGGTAACATCGTTTTCCGCCTGCACTTATCTGCACTTGCCTGCACGTAAACACTACCACCGCTCTGCAGCCACAGCAGCATAACGCCATGTAAGCACAAGGGCGGTGATACAATAACGGGAGGCCGTCGTTTCGGTTGCTCTTACCAAAAAATCGCTTCCCCTATGCCAAAAAGTGTAAGTGGCATAACCAATCATGCAAACAGATACTGACGTGTATAATAAGGGGCAAACACCGTGCAAATAAGTGTAAACAGCGTGCAAATAAGTGCAGGTAGTGCAAACAGCGTGTAGGCAAAAAACAAGGTTACCTACACCACGTAACAAACTGATAATCAGCGCAGTGCAGGCAAAAAGTGCAAGATGCAGGTAATTTGCAATATAACTTTTCAGGTGGGTTGCGCGAGCAATGAAATATGTTTTTCAAGGCAAGCAATGCACCTGTTCCTATTTAAGCAAACAATAATCCGAATGCTCAGAAAAATTATCAGAACCGCCCAAAAGTGCTTTTTCAGCATATAAAATTTGCAAAACAACTGATTTTGTTGTACTTTTGCTGCATGTATTTTGCATTATTGCAACACACAGCAAAACAATATACAAATCAATCTAATAATTACCAATCACAACAAACTCTATGAAAAGATTTTCACTTTTCTTGTTTGCGTTGTTCGCCCTGCTGATGGGCGTCCCGCCACAGGCTGCCCTTGCCAAAGCCGGTGACGTGGTGACCAACCTCAGCAATTTGAGCAATAGCAAAGTTTACAACATCAAGAGTGTGCGTGGCTATCTGCTGTATAGTGCAAACTATACGGGCAAGCTGGCTGGTAGCGCAGGTTCTGGCGTCAAGGACGCCGGTACAGCCAGTGCCACAGCCGCCGCACAGCAGTTTGCCATCTACACCGTAGGCGGCAAGCACTTCCTTTACAGCGTGGGTGCCAAAAAATTCGTGTCGTCGAACGGCAATTACGAAAGCACCCCCAACACTGAGCTGTCAATTACAGCTACGGGCAATACCAACTATCCTTGGTCGTTAAAGCTCGGTTCAAACACCATCAATATGCAAGCAAAAGGCGGTGATGCGGCTGGTTGCGTAGTTAACAGCTGGGCTACTGCCGATGATGGCAACCGCCTGACGATTGTGGAGGCCACACTTGACGAGGCTACAGACATCGAGTCGCCCATGGTGCCCCTGCTTCAAAATGTGTATAATGGCTACGTGGCACAGCTCAAGGCTGCCAATGGCATGAAGTACTTCTATCACGATGCTTCTGATGCCATTAACAGTTTGCCCGCTACGGCACCTGCTACCAAGGCCGAACTCGAGACTGCCATTGCCAAATTGCAGACTAAGATCGAAGACCTCAACTCTGCCGAAGGCGTGCTTGGCACCGACCTCAACGGCAAGACACTCTTCATCGGCAACTTGCAGCATAGCAAGATGTACGTGGGTGCACAGGTTTGGAATGGATATGACGCACTCGGCTCTGACGAGAGCGGCTGGCAGCTCAACCACGCCTGGGTATTTGAAAAGGCTGACAAGGACAACACCTATTATATAAAGAATGCCGAGTCGGGCATGTACATAGGTGCCATTCCTGGCGAAAATGACAAATGCGTTCCCCTCGTGGCCGACAAGGCATCTGCACAAGTTTACACCGTGGCTTATGCCGGCAAAAACGGCTATTGCAACATCTACGTTGAAGGCGGAGAGGCCAATCGCAATGCCTTGCACATGGTTAATTGGAACGGTGTGGTACGCTGGGAAACAGCTGCCGATGCCTCAAAATTCCGTTTGGAAGATGCAACTGATGTACTTGCCGCTTACAACAAGTACTACACTGTCAAGGTGGCCTCGGGTGCCTATCTTAACGCTGAGGGCAACAATGTAGTGTTGAAAGGCTCGTCAGTAGCCGGCCTCAATTATTGCTGGCACGTGGTGAAGATGGCTGACGGCACTTACCGCTTTATCAATGCCAAGAATGCAGGCAAGGTGCTCGCCAGCAATGGCAGCGAGGGTGATGCCCGCGCTACCCTGCAGAGCCCGGCCCTCACAAGCTACGATGCCACTTATACCACTTACTTTGACGGTTCTATCAAGCTCGACGGCAGCGGTGCAAGCCAGGTTAAGTTGGCTGGCTCTGCCAACAACTACTGGAACAAGCGCGGCGACAACCTCGGTCTTTGGAACAATACCGAAGCCGGTAGCGGCAACGATGCTGGTTCAAACTTCACATTCGTTGAAGTACAGCCCTCTGACGACATTCTCTATGCCGAGTACAACACTGTACAGCCCGGCACACGTCCCACCGACATCAGCAAGTATGCGTTGTGGTACAATGTGCCCGTGGCCAAGACTGGTGTGAGCGACACGTGGATGGAATACGCCCTCCCCTTGGGCAACGGCCAGCTTGGCGCCACTATCCGCGGCGGCATCTTCAAGGACGAACTCCAGTTCAACGAAAAGACCCTCTGGCAGGGCAGCACAGGCAATGGCGGTGGCGAGAACAACTCGCGCGGCTGGTACCAGAACTTCGGTTCGGTAATGGTGACCGACATGAGCAAGGCATTCTCGTTTGCCGACGACACCAAGCCTGTGAAGGACTATGTGCGCTACCTCGACATCGTCAATGGTGTGGGTGGTGTAAACTACAAGAGCAGCGACGATGCCACCACTTACAGCCGCCGCTACTTCACTTCAGCCACCGACAAGGTGCTCGTGGCACACTACGAGGCCAAGGGTACCGACAAGCTCAACCTGAAGGTGACTTTCATGCCCGACAACCAGATTGGTGCCGGCAATGTGACTTACGCCGATGGTGGTGCAACCTTCAGCGGCAAGATGACCCTCGTGTCGTACAATGCTGCCTACAAGGTACTCGCCAGTGATGGCGCAACCATCAAAACCGACAATGAGGGCATTCACGTGTCTGGCGCAGAATGGGTGAACGTGTTCCTCGCTGCCGCCACCGACTTTGATGCCACTAAGGCCGGCTGCAAGAGCGGTGCCACTGCCGACGACATTGCCGCCACCGTGCAGGGCCGCCTCACTGCAGCTACTGCAAAGGACTACACTACCCTGCTCAATGACCACGTGGCCAAGTTCAGCGGCTACATGAACCGTGCCGACCTCAACATTGCCGAGGCTTGCACAGACAAGACTACTGAGGAGCTCCTCACATATTACAATGCCGCCGCTGCCAACAAGAGCACTGCCGATGCTTACTACCTCGAGAGCCTCTACTTCCAGTATGGACGTTACATGACAGTAGCAGCCAACCTCGACGGTTCAATCCACGCCCCCAGCAACTTGCAGGGTATATGGAACGACCGCTCGAACACCAACTTCTGGAACTGCGATGTTCACGCCGACATCAACGTACAGATGAACTACTGGCCCGCTGACCCCACCAACCTCAGCGAGATGCACCTGCCCTTCCTCCACAACATCATCGACCTGGCTTCGGCTCCCAACTCTCCCTGGGTAGCTTTGGCACAGAAGGTTAAGAAAGGTGCTAAGGGCTGGACTATAGCTGTTGAGAACAACATCTTTGGCGGTACTTCAACCTGGTGCAATGGCAACATAAAGACACTCGGTGCCTGGTATTGCGACCACCTGTGGCGCTACTACAAGTACACGCTCGACCGCGACTTCCTTAAGAAGGCACTCCCCGTAATGTACCAGAATGCCCTCTTTACCAAGAGCATCGCTACAAAGAATACCGATGGCCAGTATGTAATTACAGGCGAATGGAGCCCCGAACACGGTGAATGGAACCAAATCACAGCCTTTGCCCAGCAAACAGCTTATCAAGGCTTGAAGGACTTGTTCGAAGGCTATGCCGAACTCGGTAGCGAGTCGCCTGTTACTGCAGCCGAGATGGCTGAGCTCGAAGACCTTTACAACAACTTTGACAAGGGTGTGTGGGTTGAGAACTACAATCCCGGCGGCGTAAATTGGTCAGAGGCCAAGCCCTGCATCTCAGAGTGGAAGAACCTTCCCCTTTCAGATCCCGATCACCGTCACCTCTCACACCTCATGTGCCTCTACCCCTTCAACCAGGTAAGCGCATTTGCCACAGACGCCGACAGCGTGAAACAGTTCCAGGCAGCTTACAACGGCATGATTGCCCGTAAGGGCGACGTGACCGGCTGGTCAATGGGCTGGCAGACAAACACCTATGCCCGTTGTCTCGATGGTGACAAGGCTCACTACAACTTGCAGCGCGCGCTCCGTCACTCTACGTCTTACACCATCGCCATGGGCGGTCAGGGTGGTTGCTACTACAACCTGTTCGACGCACACTCACCCTTCCAGATCGATGGCAACTATGGTTGCACCAGCGGTGTGGCCGAAATGTTGCTCCAGAGCTACGACGATGTCATCACAATCCTTCCCGCCCTGCCTTCTTCATGGAAGAATGGTAGTGTGAAGGGCCTCAAGGCCCAGGGCAACTACACAGTTGACGAGGAATGGAGCGAGGGCAAGGCCACCGCAGTGCGCATCACCAACAACCAGGACGTTGACCGTCAGGTGTCAGTACGTTATGACAACAAGGTGGCTACTTTCGACATCTCTGCCAACGCCACTCTCAACATCGACCTCAGCGCCGGTCTGCCCACTGGTGTGAACAAGGTGGTAAATGTGCCTGTCAGCACCATCAAAACCATCTACGATCTCAGTGGCCGTCGTGTAAACAAAGCCGAAAAGGGTGTTTACATTATCAATGGTCAGAAGGTTGTGTTCTAAGTCACGCGTCATCTGCATGAGTGTGGCGCCCATCAAGCACCGCACACATATTGACGGCTGACACGACACACAACTAAATACACATCAAAAGCGTTCCGAATGCGTCCGGCACAAGCCCGACACTTTCGGAACGCTTTCGTTATGTTTACACTTGATGTCTGACGCTACACTGACACGGTCCAATTCCCTTTCCAAGTCTCTATTCAATTCGCTGTCCACGTCCCTGTCTAATTCTCTGTGCAATTCTCTGTTTAAGTCTCTGTGCAAGTCGAGCTTTTCTACTTTTCTGTAGCAAATGCTTTGTCCATTGCCTGTCAGTTTGTATCTTTGCACTACAATAGCGCGCCTGTGGCGAAATTGGTAGACGCGCCAGACTTAGGATCTGGTGTTTCACGACGTGTAGGTTCGAGTCCTATCAGGCGCACGAAGTATGCTGACTTTCATCATACTATAATTTATTGCGTGCTAAAACGCGTGCGATTTAGCGGTTATGGTTACTTATTGAATAAGTCCATAGCCGTTTTTTATGCTCTAAATGTTACAATGTACACACACAGCAAATTGAGGAGTATGTTGATGTGAAAGAGCCCTCGTCGAGCGCATTTGAGTTCGGCACAAAGAATATTGGTGCCAATATCTCTTTGACGTTCTACTTCTAACACGACACCCGTCTGAGAAACATCAAGGCCGAGTTTGAACATCACAATGTTCAGACTCGGCCTTTTCGTATAATAGGAGCAGAGACTATTTATTCATCAACGACTTTACAGCCTCGTAAGCCAATTCCACTCTGTCCTCCAGATCGATGCCCTGTTCGGTTTGAGGAATAGGCTTCTCCACGTCGATGGTTTCAGTTGTGTGGCCTTGCTCGTCCGGAGTTTGATGACAAATATATAGCTTGTCGTCGGTGAAGTAAAGATATTTATCAGCAAAAGTTAACTTCAACACGCTGCCATCACCTGAATAAGCATACTCGCCAAGACTGATGCCAAGATCGGGGAAATCGCATAGGAGCCGGTCGTTGAGAGCCTTTAAGAAAATGTTGTAGTTGCGGCCGCTAATGCTCTTTTCAGTCCACATCATAAGTATGGAGTAACCCCGTTTCTCGTGTGGATTTTCCTCATCCCAGAAGTACATGCCGTAGCGCTCGGGACGCATGGCGTCGTACTTTACAAGATAGTGACGCCAATCGTACTCACGCGTCTCGCGTAAATACCGGTCAATAACAGACTGTAGCACATCGTTGGTGAAATGCCGGCTCTGAGAGAGCAATGCCAGGAGAATGTCCTTCTTAGGCGCGATGCCTTGCTGGCTGGTGCTAAAGATGGCTCTCCACGACGAGTCGAAATCGGCCGAGCCCGAGCCTATCTGAAAACGGTTATTAACGAGCAAAGCGTAGTCGCCTATGCTGAGGAGGGCGCGGTTGACAAGCGAATGGTCGCAGGCAAACAACGAGTAAAAGCGATCAGTGAAATCGATGTGGTCGAGCCCTATCACGCGAATGGCGCCTTGCAGCAATGGGTGGTTCTCCAACCGGCATAACGTGTCGGCCTTGTCGGCGTGCGTTTGCAGCCATGCAGCCTTTTCGTGCTCCTCGGCAAGCTGGTTGGCATTGAAGCTCAGATAACCTTCTTCTATATCGCCATGGGCGAGGATATATTCCGTCTGGCGGAGCAGGTTGGGCATATTGTCTTCACGCAATTCGTATTCCGACTGCTTTATCAAATTGGTAATGATGCGAATGCGGCGTGCAAACTGTGTGTCGCTTATCGTATCCTTGTGCTGCAAATAATAAAGGAAGGCATATAGCATGACGCTGCGCCCAATAGGGAACAGACGGGTGCGGCCATTCATGTCGCCATACGTGTAACAAGCCTGGGCAAACACGTTGACGGGGGCTGCCACTACACACTTTTGCGGGTCTGATGCCGTCGGGGTGGTGGTGAGATAGGTGTTGAACAGGTGCTCTATGTCAACATCAAGCCAGCAGTCGAACCCTCGCCCAATGAACTTTGAAAGCGCGGGAGTCTTTTCAGAGTCCTTGAACAGGTACTCGACAATAGACAGAATATCCGAAGATTCCTTTACCTGTTCATCGTTTTTATAAAAAATGAGATCTGTAAGGAAACGTAAGTAGCGTATGAATTTGTCGTCCACCACATCGTCGGCCGAAGAGCCGGTTTGCCCGTTACGGTAGGGCCATAGCAAATCTGTCCAGTCATTGTCCAGTTTCTGCTCTATCTTTTGCAACTGCTCAGCATCTTGCTGCGACATAATGCTTGGACTGATGGCCCTGATACTTGCCTCCCACTCTGCCTTAACATTCTCAAACTCAGTGAGGGGTTTGCCTCTTGAGTTCATTTTGATGTAAAGCTCGTCGGTGGCACCGAGTTGCTTGATAGGAAGGAAATAGAAGGAGATGCACCCATTCTCAAGACAGGGCCAAAGATTGTTACAAGAGTTATTGAACATAACATGTATGTAGTCAATCATTCTCAGCATGGCGCTGATGGTGGGATCGTTTTCCCAGTCAAGCGGCATCCAGCTTTGGTCTTTGATTTCGTCTGAAAGTCTGCTGCAGTTGAAATCGGGCTGGTAGTCGGGCGACACCAGGCGCTTGCAAAATTCGCGTGCACTGTAGCGTGTGGCATAAGAGAATTTTGTAAGGAAGGCCAGCTTGTCCTCGCTCACACCCTCATGACGGGCTATGTACCAGTGCAGCAGGAAGAGGGTTGTCAACCGCTGCTGTCCGTCGAGCGGAATGAGCGTACGGTTATTGTCAATTTCGCCATAGACGAAATCGAGCGTGATAGGCTTATCATTTATGAGTGCCTCTCGCAGTGCGCCAACAAAACGTGTGCGAATGTAATTTACCTTAGGCATATCACGTCCCTGGGCATAATCGCGTTGAATGAGTGGAATTTCTATACCATTCAAAGCCTCGCCCCCACCCTCTGTGCCACGAAACAGGTCGATAAATGTATATTTCTTAGAATCTATAGTGTTCATCATGCGTTAAATTTTATAAGATCATAATAGGGTGCTATCACGTGCTGTATGGCTTGCAAATAAGCCTCTCTGTCCTTCTGTCCCCAAAAATGCACTTGCACATCAGACGAGTTTTCATAATATTTCAAGAAAGTCATCTTGGTGCAGTAAGGTATGAACTCGCCCCTTTTGTCCATTTTGATAATCAAATTGCGCTTAACATCGAATGTGGAGTTGCTCAAGCAGGTGTTATGACAGCAAGAGAGCAGGGCCAGGTTGGAGAGTGTATTGATATAATCCGTATCGGTAGTATCAGACAGATCGCTTACCACGCGGCGAAAGATGTCATCGAAGTCAGATCGTATAAAGCGGCCACTTTGTCTTATACCATCAATGACTTTTTCCACGGTTCTAACAAGCTCGTTGTCGGGCTCGTCACGATGAATAGCTCTCAATGATGGCAAATGCCACTCCAGCCACTCCAGCTGAAGATCTACAGTTTTCAGTCCCTCAGAGTTCTGTGCATGAATGTGCTCTATGCTCCATTCCTCGTTGTTATATTTATTAAAGGGGAAACGCTGTTGCACGCCATTATATAAAATAGATTGCACATTAAATAGCAGGAGTATGCGGCATATCCGGTTGTAATCTTTGCGGTAGTCTAAATCCCAATAACTGTCTTTGTCGTTGGTGCTCCAGGTGATGGATTCTGCAATCATCTCGTCCAACCGTTTCATAAACTCGCTCTTGCGTTTGCCACGTGCCTCGTCTAACAGGTCGGCCATTGTTTTACTGCCCGAAGCTATCAGATAACCAATTTTGTGGTAGCACACATTGTTCTTGTACCACTCTTTCAGCTGCAGAAACGCGTTGATCACCTCTTGCCACACACTGTCCCTGTCAGCATGTTTCAAGCGCTCCTCCATTTTGAAGAATGTGAAGAGGGGGTCCTTCTCTGCATCTTGCTTGTGGCACATGAGGTCGAACAAGATGTCTATTCTGGTAGGATAATCCTCTGCACGCTTACGCGTGATAAAAGCCCAAAAGGCACCATCGTCATCACGTAATTGTTTCTCGATGTCGTCCCATTGAATGGCCATTTCGTACTTTCTGCGGTTCTCCATACCATTGGGCGTATCCGAAAGGAAGAGCGCACGTATCAGTTCGGCATTGGTCAGCTGTATTTTGCCTATATTCAATCGCGTAAAGAGCGCTATGGGGTCGGCCTCAGCACCCACTTCGTACCATATCACCTTTACCCTTTCGTTGACGTAGTTACAGAGTTTGTACAGAGCAGAACTCTGGCTGTACGTGTCGTCAGGAAAAGTCTCCTCCAGCCAGTCCTTAATGGTAGTATATGCCTGATAGATGTGGAAAAAGTCTATATTAGTTTGGGCCAGCTGCGGGTCCATATTATCAAGAAAGTCTTTCGTCTTCTCCCTTGTTTCATACTCAAAACTGAAGTAGTTCTGATGGGCATAACGCAGCAGTATGTAAATGGTGGTAAGTCGTTGCTGCCCATCAATCAGGTCATACTGCAACTCGCCTTTTTTCTGCCCCCCTTTTTTCTGCACCACAACGGGCTGCAAGCAATAATCTTTTTCCTGTCCGTTTGCCTCCATGCACTGATACAAGTCGTTGAGGAGCGTTTTAACTTGCGTCCGTTCCCATCTGTATCCGCGCTGATAGGCAGGAATGTGGAATGTGCCGCGTATGTCTTTAATAGGCTTGGCTTCTAATATTACGTAGTTTTCCATGTCATGTTATTTTATTTATAGTTATTGTATTCAAGCAGGCACTTTAACATAATAAGCAGAATGGCGGAATGTCTGAAAAGGCTATGCTATCTTACCAGTAAACTCGTTAACTCGTCAACTTGTTTACTGATTTCGCCAACGCGTATATATATAGTACTTTGCGCTCAGAATTATAAAAAAACAAGTAAAAAATTTAAGTGCTCAAAGTTTCGGATCTTGAAAGGACGGGGAAAGCCCAAGCTAAACCCGAAAGTCGAGCTAAGTGTTAACTTGCATAAGGTTCTTAAACTCCCGGACAAATATACAACCATTTTGCGTCATACTGTATTGTCCTATCTATCCTATCTAATATTTGTGTGCATTTCGGAATGCGCTGATGCGCAGATACATACACTATTTATGACGCAAATATACACACGTTTTGCGGAATACCCATTGGGGGGGGTGAAAGTATGTTAATGCGCTTACAATTACCGCTTTTTGTAGTAATGGCGCGCTTAATTACATAGCAAAGGCGTGCAATCACTCTATTGCACGCCCTTGTTATTATGAGGTTCACCCACATAAAGCACCAACGCCCCATCAGCACTTGCATGAACAGGCAAAGTGCTTGTGGCTCAGAGCATAAAGTCCCACGCTGCAACCACATTTATTTGCAAATCGCCATAATGAATGCTTTGCGCTTGATTGCATGTTATAATTGAAGCCTTTTTACAACCAGTTGCCGCAGAAGCTGCGCACAAGCCCCCACATTCGCGTGGTGTGTTAAACTCGTCAAGTTCCCAGCAAACCTGAATGAGTTCTTTCACACCCTCGTCATTTGCTATTACAAAGTCGCACTCTGCCCCCTCGTTGAAGTAATAAATCTGTTCATTTTCATTCAAATGTCTGGCAAGATGCATATAAACAGCATTTTCGAGAGCCTTGCCCTTCTCCTCGCTCTGCGGCAACAATACTGACTTGGCCAATGCAAAGTCCACCACATAGTATTTTGACAGAGAGGTGCTTTGCTTAATGATGGATTTAGAATACTTAGGCACTTTATGCAGCAGAAAAATATTGCACGCGTAATCAAGCCACTGGTAAAGCGAATCTTTTGACAATTTGAGCCCCTGCGACTTCAGGTCGTTGTAAATGTTATTCACACTGGAGGGCTTTGTGATATTATTGAACACACGTTTCAAAAAATAGCGCACGACCGAGGGAGAGGCACTAATATTATAGTGTTCTATCATGTCGCGGAAAAGCATTGTGTTGAAATATGCCTGTAACAGCTTCACCCGTTCGGTCTCGACATTGGCCAATACAGCTTGAGGGAAACCACCAGTTAAAAGATACGACTTAAACATATTTGCCATCAATGCCGCCCCCTCCTCTGTATAGCGGTTGGCTTTTACCCCTTTGAAGGCAATGAATTCCTTGAAGCTCAACGGATATTCGGTGTACTCATCAGGCCAGCCGCGCAAAGCAGAGCTCATTTCACCCGACAACATCTGCGCCGTGCTGCCTGTAACATACACGTTTTTACAATAGCTTTTGTAAACACGCAGAACGAACAACTCCCAACCCTTCACTATCTGTATCTCGTCAAAGAACATATACACACTGCTCAAGGGACGGTCCGGATACATCAAGCGATAGGCTTGCAATATTTCGTCAAAGTCACTTACGTCCATATTGGCCAAACGCTCATCGTCAAAACCAATGTAAAGTATTTGCTCCTTATCTACGCCCGATGCCAACAAGCGGTTTATAGTCAAATGCAGCAACGACGATTTGCCACAGCGGCGCACACCCGTCACCGTCACAATACGTTGTTTATTTAACGGGAGTTGAAGTGAGCGCTCGTGCAGCGACAAGGGTATTTCCTCTTGATGCAACGCTATTATCGACTGAAATATGTTTCGCAAATTCATACGGCAAAGTATTTATGTTTGTGCAAATATAGCAACTTTCCGTCTCAGAAGGAAAATATCGGACAAACTTTCCTTCTGGGACGGAAAGTTTGGCGAAATCTTTCCTTGCAGAAAGGAAAGTTGGACCGAAACAACACAGATACGCAAATGAACTGATGCCGTAACACGTGTGCCAACTGCCAAGTGCTAACGCCTGACAAACAGGTGAGCAGAGGTAATATCGGCATCAAAAGCGAGACTATTTTTGGGCATTCAGAGTTGTATGAAACGCGCTGCAAGAAAACGCAAGCACTAATGGGACGCGTCCCGAGGCTGCTGAAAAAACCGACGCGGGACGCGTCGCCCCCATTAGTGCTTGCGTTTTCTATCTGATTGACAGGTTAAAAAGCGGATTTGAAGCCATGGAAAGAACTGTTATACCAGGAAATTGCGCTCTAATGGGGGCGACGCGTCTCGCGTCGTTTTTTTCAGTATGTCTGCCAGCCCATAGACCAGCCAGTCACTATACAAATACTTAGGTACGGGCTTTAAGCCACATCTGATAAAACAAGCGCAAAACTGTGTACTTACTATTGACAAATAAGCGCATCACACCCCATTTTGCAATACAAAATGAGATGCGATGCGCTTATTTATAGGAATTATTAGTTGACTGCGGAACAGGGTGAAGGGGGAACGGGTAAGTTTGACAGATTTCCACACTTTGTCTTTCGGTAGTGCCGGACATACTTACCTGTCAACTTGTCAACCTGTTAACTTGTTAACCCGTTAACCTGTCAAACCTTTTTATTTTCCCAACTTGGCCTCAACCCACTTGCGGGCGTTGACAAAGGCCTCCATCCACGGAGTGATGTCGTCGGCCAAACGGTTTTCGGGATAGTAGGCTGTCTGCCAGGGGAAGAAGGCACGCTCCAAGTGCGGCATCATGGCCAAATGGCGGCCATCGGGGCTGGCAATACCTGCCACACTGTATGACGAACCATTGGGGTTGCCGGGATAAGCATCGTACGAGTACTTGAGCACTACGTTGTAGTCGTCCTCAGGATAAGGCAGGCTGAACTTGCCCTCGCCGTGAGCCACCCAGATGCCGAGCTTGTCGCCCGAGAGCGAACCGAACATCACGCTGCGGTTGGTGGGCACCGTCACACCGAGGAAGGCGCTCTCAAACTTGTGCGAGTCGTTGTGCAACATGTGGGCACGCTTCTTGTGGTCGGGGTTGATGAGGTTGAGCTCTACCATAAGCTGGCAACCGTTGCACACACCGAGCGAAAGGGTGTCCTCGCGGGCATAGAAGCGGTCGAGGGCTTCCTTGGCCTTGGGGTTGTAAAGGAAAGCACCAGCCCAACCCTTGGCCGAGCCAAGCACGTCGGAGTTAGAGAAACCACCGCAGAACACAATCATGTTCACCTCGTCGAGGGTTTCGCGGCCACTGATAAGGTCGGTCATCATCACGTCCTTCACATCGAAGCCTGCCAAGTAGAGGGCATAGGCCATTTCGCGCTCGCCATTGGTACCCTTCTCACGAATGATGGCTGCCTTGATGCCTGAAGGCTCGCGGCGGTCGGGATTGAGGCCGAACTGGCTGAACTTGCCTGTGAACTCGGGGTGAATATGATACTCAAGCGGCTGCTGCTTGTAGTTTTCGTAACGCTGCTTGGCACAGCCGTTCATGCTCTGCTTGGTGTCGAGCAAATATGATGTTTCGTACCACACATCGCGCAGGTAGTCAATGCCAAACTGATAGGTGGCATCGCCAAGGGTTACCATGATTTGACGCTCCTCGGCAGGTTTACCTATCTTGACATAGCCCACGCCGGCATCGTCGAGCAGGGCCTTGAAGTCCTTTTTGTGCTTGTCGGCCACCTGTACTACCACGCCGGGATTTTCGGCAAAGAGCACACGTACCAAGTCGTCGGTCTTGAACTTGTCGAGGTTGACATCGATACCGCCCTCGGTGTTGGCAAAGGTCATTTCGAGCAGGGTGGTGATAAGGCCACCTGCCGAGATATCGTGGCCGGCCATTATCCAGCCCTTCTTAACGAGCTGCTGCACGGCGTTGAAGGCCTCGCGGAAGTAGTCGGGGTTTTTAACCGTGGGCACATCGCTGCCCACATAGCCCTGGCTCTGCGCAAAGGCTGAGCCGCCAAGGCGGAGTTGGTCAAACGAGAAGTCGATGTGATAGAAGGTGCTCTTGGCATCGTTCTTCATCACGGGTGACACCACCTGGCGAATGTCGCTCACCTCGCCACCGGCACTTACGATAACGGTGCCCGGCGAAATGATTTTCTCGCCATTGGGATATTGCTGTGAAAGCGAAAGCGAGTCCTTGCCGGTGGGCACGTTGATTTCGAGTGCGCAACAGAAGTCGCTGAGGGCCTCAACACCCTTGTACAGACGGGCGTCCTCACCCTTCTGGCTGCGGCAGGGCCACATCCAGTTGGCCGAGAGCGACACGCTGTCGAGTCCCTCGCTCAGCGGTGCCCACACAATGTTGGTGAGCGATTCGGCCACTGAGAGCACCGAACCGGCTGCGGGGTCGGCCAAGCCAGCCTGGGGCGCATGACCCAAAGCGGTGGCAATGCCCTTGCGGCCACGGTAGTCGAGTGCCACCACGCCACAGTCAGACAACGGCAACTGCAGTTCGCCCTGTGTTTGCTGGTGAGCCACCTTACCCGTTACCGAACGGTCTACCTTGTTGGTGAGCCAGTCCTTGCAGGCTACAGCCTCGAGCTGCAGCACGCGGTTAATGTAGCTGTCGAGGTGGGTGACATCATAGGTCACGTTCTTGTATTTGCGTTCAACGGTTTCGTCTACCATCACCGTTTTGGGTGAGTGGCCGAACATTTGTGCCACATCGAGGTCGAAGGGGCGCTTGCCGTCGCCCTGTACAAACGAGAAGTGTGCGTCGCCAGTGGTTTCGCCCACCACATACATCGGGGCGCGCTCGCGCTCGGCAATTTGACGCACGTGTTCGATGTGCTCCTCTTGTATGAGCAAGCCCATGCGCTCCTGGCTCTCATTGGCAATGATTTCCTTGGCCGAGAGTGTGGGGTCGCCAATGGGCAACTTGGTCATGTCGATTTGTCCACCGCACTCCTCAACCAACTCGCTCAAGCAGTTAACGTGGCCTGCCGAACCGTGGTCGTGGATAGATACTACGGGGTTGACGTCCTCCTCGCACAAGGCGCGCACCAGGTTGTTGGCACGCTTCTGCATTTCGGGGTTGGCGCGCTGCACGGCGTTGAGCTCGATGCCGCTGCTGTAACGGCCGGTGTCGACAGAACTTACTGAGCCGCCACCGAGACCGATGCGATAGTTGTCGCCACCTACCACAACAACCTTGTTACCCTTCTGCGGGGTGCCTTTCAAGCAGTCGCGCTTGGTGCCGTAGCCCACACCACCTGCCAGCATGATAACCTTGTCGTAGCCATACTTCTCGCCATTCTCCTGATGCTCGAAGGTGAGCACCGAACCGGCAATGAGGGGCTGGCCAAACTTGTTACCAAAGTCTGAGGCGCCATTCGAGGCCTTGATCAATATCTGTTCGGGAGTCTGGTACAACCACTGGCGCACGGGCAGAATATCCTCCCATTCGCGGCCACCGTCAAGGCGCGGATAGGCTGTCATGTAAACTGCCGTACCGGCAATTGGCCATGAGCCGACACCACCGCCCATACGGTCGCGTATTTCGCCACCCGTACCGGTTGACGCACCATTGAAGGGCTCTACGGTGGTGGGGAAGTTGTGCGTCTCGGCCTTGATTGAGATAACGCTCTCAATATCCTTAACGCGGAACCAGTCGCTTGTAGCGTGGTCGGCCGGGGCAAATTGTTCCACTACGGGGCCTTGGGCAAAAGCCACATTGTCCTTGTAGGCCGAAATAATATGGTGTGGGTTCTCCTTAGTCGTCTTCTTAATCATGGCGAAGAGCGACGAAGGCATTTCCTTGCCATCAATAATGAACGAGCCACCAAATATTTTGTGACGGCAGTGCTCTGAGTTGATTTGTGCAAAGCCAAACACCTCTGAGTCGGTGAGCTGGCGGCCGAGCTGCTTTTCTACGCCATGCAGATACTCAATTTCGGCAGGCGAGAGTGCAAGGCCTTCTTGCTCGTTGTAGCTCTCGAGGTCTGATATGTACTCAATGGGAGCAGGCTTGATATTGACCGTAAAAATCTCCTGATCAAGACCATTGTACATACGCTGCAACATGGGGTCGTGATCGGCCTCTTCGCTCTTGACGGGGAAATACTCTTCAATACGCGCAATGCCGCGGAGATTCATGTTTTGTGTAATCTCTACGGCATTGGTGCTCCAAGGCGTAATCATTTCACGGCGGGGGCCTACAAACCAGCCTTTCAGCGCGTCAGCCTCTTCAAGCTTGGCACCGCCATAAAGCCAGCACAGTTCTTCCACTTCGTTCTCAGAGAGCTTGTGATCTACCTGAGTGGCAATCACGCTCTTCTGCGGAGTTGTAAAAAACAATATCATATCGTGGTAAGGATTTTGATGATTTTCGATAATGCTGCAAATTTAGGGAAAAAAGCGGAGTGCGCAAAGTATTTTGTTGGACGCTGCTACAAAAAAGCGTAAATTTGCGCACCCCTCCGTTTATATCATTAACGCCCGTTGACGAAATTCTTGGTTAACGGCCCCATCTGCACATCTGCATATCAACATATTTGCGAGCAAAACGAGTGTCATGAGCAATAGTACACAAGGCAACACACAAGGCAAGACGAGTTTCGGACACGTGTTAAAATACACGGGTCTGTTTGGCAGTGTGCAGGGCCTGTCGATGCTGGCCGGTGTGGTGCGTACCAAAGTGGTGGCACTATTCCTTGGCCCGTCGGGCCTTGCACTCATCAATCTGTACAACACCATGGCCAGCTTGGTGAGCCAGTGCACCAATCTGGGCGTGTCGTTCAGCGCCGTGAAGGACGTGGCCGAATGCCATGCCGCGGGCGATGCTGCAGCCACCAGTCGCAGTGTGGAGTCGGTACGTGTGTGGTGCATGATAACGGCCCTGTTTGGCACGGCAGTATGCCTCATGCTGAGCCCGCTCATCAGCTGGCTTACCTTTGGCAATCACGACTACACCCTGAGCATTGCCCTGCTCTCGCCCATGGTGGGCATGCTGGCTGTGACGGGCGGCGAAATGGCCATACTCAAGGGGCTTAAACGCTTAAAGCGTGTGGCCTTTGTGTCGATGCTGGCGGCTGTGGCCTCGGTGGTGGTGTACATTCCGCTTTACGCCCTGTGGGGCATGGCGGCCATCGTGCCGGCACTGCTGCTGTGCAACTTGCTCATCATGGCCATACACCTATATTACGCCACCCGCGTGATGCCCTGGCACTGCCCGCTGTTCAGCCGCAAGGCGCTTGGGCGTGGTGTGCCATTCATCAAGTTGGGCGTGGCCTACATTGTGTCGGGCGCCTTTGGCCAGGGGGCCGAATACGCCATGCGTGCTCTGCTGCTGCGCGATGGCGGCATGGACGTGGTGGGCTTTTACAACTGCGGCTACATGCTCATAGTGAGCTACACCTCGCTGGTATTCTTGGCGGTTGAAAACGACTACTACCCGCGCCTGTCGGCCGTGATGCACCAGCGCACATTGATGAACGATGCGGTGAACAAACAAATTGAGGTGTGTGCCCTGCTGGTGTCGCCAGTGCTGGTTGTGTTTGTGCTGTTAATGCCTTTTGTGGTGCGGCTGCTGTTTTCGGCCCAATTTGCCACAGCCGTGGGCATGTCCACCTGTGCCGTGTTCTACATGTTTTTCAGAGCCTTCACCCTGCCGGCCGCATATCTGCCGTTAGCTGCCGGCCACTCGCGCACCTACATGGCCATGGAGCTGATATACGATGTGGCACTCACTGCAGCAGTGCCTGTGGCCTACCACTACTACGGCCTCAACGGCACGGGCTGGGCCTTGTCGGTCATGGGGCTGCTCGACTTGCTGCTCATACATGGCTACTACCGCTACAAGTACCACTACCAGTTCCGCTGCCAAGCCTGGCACATCTATGTTGTGCAGTTTGCCTTGCTATGCGGTGCGGTATATGCCGCCCTCGAGCTGCCGCTTGCACTGCGCTGCATGGTTGGCGCCGTAGTGGCGCTGACCTCTATCTGGCTCTCGCTGCGCCAGCTCAACAAGGAGACGGGCATGGTGGCCAAGGTGATGCAACGGTTTAAGAGGGGGCGCACTGAATAACAAACTCTTGACAACAGTTCGCTGAATAACATTCTCTTAATAGCAGCCCACTGAATAGCTGCCCACTTGTCCACCACCAACTATCACTACTTGCTAAGTAGGTGTTCAAAATTATTTTTACATTGAAAGTGCATTATCGGGGCGCAGATGTTCCCTTCGGGTGAGGGTTTCTGTCCCCCGA
>JABLTL010011282.1_pt1 | contig 17970 bp, 30 predicted proteins | sample 7160151 | NCBI WGS metagenome assembly JABLTL01 (sample SAMN14651223, study PRJNA627086) | human gut metagenome | isolation source: feces | host: Homo sapiens
CTAAAATTTCAGCTTTTGAAACTCTCCCACAACGATATAGAACTAATGCCACGGCAATTTCTATTTCCTGAATGCATCCGAGGCTGATATGCAGGAAATGTTTATGGAGTATTGTCGTGATATGGTCGATGATAGCCTTATGGAGCATCAGTTTGAGACAATTCAGAAAGATTCCGATTATGATTGGTATCTTTATCACGGCGAGATGACCGGCGATTGGACGAAGAGATTCTCTTCTTATCTCGATATGATGAATAACGTCGCCGATGATGTTTTCATTGATTTCGTTGATGCTATTGAAATGTAAGGAGGACTTATGAAAGAAATTTCTTGTTATAAAATTGAAGATGAAATGACCAGTAAGTCTTGGACTTTCGCCAATATTTCCGAAGCAGAAGCGGAAGAATTATATCTCGCTTTCCTTGAAGGCGCAATCGAAGAAGATATTATGGAAACACAGCGAATCGAATACTTCGATCTCCCTCTTCCTAAGCCCGATTGGTGGAGGACAGAAGTGGATTATCAGAAAGAAGTTGATAAACTTCTTCTTATGGATGGCGAGTTCTATATGTATAAATTTAATGCTTACACATTTTAAGGAGGATATAAATGATTCCTGGACTTTATGAAATTTTTAATACGCGCTGGGGTGGTCAGACGGTCTGGGTATCCTCTGATTGGCATTTCGGTGATTCAGATTTGCGGATTGGCCATCCCGACCGCATCTCTGATGACGACCTTGTAAAACTGTTGAATAGCAAAGCCGGTCGGAAAGACACACTCATTTGTTTGGGTGATGTAGGCGAGACCTCCTATGTGCGGAAACTGCGCGCCGGTTATAAGGTTCTTATCAAGGGCAACCATGATGCGGGATCTGAAAACTATAAGCGCAAAATCATCAAGAAGAAGTTCTCTATGGATCAATACCAAAAGGACGAAGCGCTCATGGAAATGAAGCGTCTTTATCCTGATTGTAAGTATTCTATTGATTCGGGATTTGATTTCCACACTCCCTTTGAATATTGGGAAATTACCGCAGACAATGGTCTTTTTGACGAAGTATATGATGGCGCGCTCCTTATTGGTGAGAAACTTATGCTTTCTCACGAACCGATTAAGCAGGACTGGGCTCTCGATCTTCACGGCCACGACCACAATCATAAAGAGACGGACATCTATCATAAGAATGTTTGTGTAGATGTATTTGGCCCCGCCCCTTTGAACTTAAACCAGTTTATGAAAAATGGTCCAACTGCGAAGATCGGGAGCGTCCACAGAAAAACAATCGACAAAGCCACGATCAAAGCCCGGAAGCGAGGAGGTAAAAAGATATGGGAGAAATGATTATTATGCTATTTATTATATTAGTATTTTTCGGCTTTATGTATATGGATTTGCTGAATGATGATACTATGCCTCTCAATGAGAAATATTATTACTGCGGAATGGGTATGTTGCTTTGCCTATTCACCGGTTTCATTCAGTCGGTTTTTTATGTTTAAAATAATAGTCCTTTGCTTTTGCGCTCTTGGTATTTTATCAATTCTATTTGACGACTTAGATTAAGGAGAGTATATGGCGGAATTTATTTTTGGTTTGCTCGGAATTGTTGCAGTAATTTATATATTTAAGCAACTCGTAGATGGAGTTGATGAAAATGAAAGGTTTTTAGTTGATATTTGTTTAGTTTGGGGCCCTCTCATTCTTATAGTTGCGCTTATGCTGACAGTTATGGGATTGGTTGATATAATTCAATATTTTATTCATTAAGGAGAAGACAATTATGCTTTATGTAGTTTTTATTCTTGCGCTTGCGATCTTTATTGCTCTTATAGTTTGGGGTTATAATAAATATTCTGCTCTTGGTTGTATTAGTTCGATTGTTGGCTTCATCGGCACCGTTATCTTTGGAATCGTAATGGTATTTTCTACTATTGTGATTATCAATGAAAATGTATACAGTGATTCTCTCTATGAGAAATATACAACTCGTCGAGAAGCTCTTGAATGGCGACTTGAACAGGATTATACTGATAATGATAACAACCTTGGCGCAACTGAACTTTATAAAGAAATTCAGGAATATAATGAAGACCTTGCAAGCGCAAAGACTAATCGCGCGAACCCTTGGTTGAAGATCTACGCCGGCAGCAGAGCCTCAGTTTGCTCTTGCTGATGTTGAAGCTTTTGAGACTGATTATGCTTCAAAGAAAAAGGCTGAGGAAGAGGACAAAAATAATAAATCTAACGGCCAAAACCCTGATAATAAATCAGAGGGCAATGATAATAAAAAGAACCCTGATAATGGGGAACCCTCTAATAAGTCTGATAAAGGCGACAATGGCGAGAATGATGATGATAAAAAGAAAAAGAAAAATTATTCTCTTGAGGACGTTGTTGAATATACTGAACTTAAAGCTCAGTATGATGAATTACAGACTAAATTCGCGGCTCTTGAAACTGAAAATAATAGCTTGAAAGAGCAAATTGCTCCACTTGCTGAATTTAAAAATGCCGCTGAAAAGAAAGATAAAGAAGATATGATTGCTAAATTCTATATGCTTTCTGATGAAGATAAGGCTGATGTTGTTGAAAATATTGATAAATATTCTCTTGATGATATTGAAGCTAAATTATCTGTTATTTGTGTTCGCAACAAGGTGAGTTTCGACCTTGACGAAAATAATAAGCCCAATGGTGCTACTACTTTTAATTTGAACAATAATGGTTCAGAAGATGATGATATGCCCGCTTGGGTGAAGGCGGCTTTTGCTACCGCCAACAAAAATTAATAAGGAGGACATACTAAATGTTTAAAGACTTTTTGAATAAGAATCTTCCTATTAAGTCTCAGGCAAAGTATGTTGAGTTTGGTTACGGTCAGGTCGAGCCTAATCACCTTTCCGCGCAAAGAAACGCTCAAATCTACGCTCAACTTCCTGCCAATAAAGACATTGAGATTCTTGAAAACGGTCAGTTTGTAAAGTATGACTATGCTGCTAATGATAATGGTATTGGCGAAGTCAACTTCACTGGCGAAGGTGAATGGATGCTCGTTTATAACGAGATCAAGCTTTATCGCGATCATTATGATGGCAGTAAGCAGTGGGATTGCGAATTTGCCATGCTTAAAGATGACTATCAGGCTCGTGTTTATAGCCCTTATGATTGGGAGCATGTTGAAATCGAGTATGGTGGACGTTTCTGGAATGGCGTTGATGAAAAGGGTCAGACCTATAAGGTAATCGATCAGACCGTTTCCGCCGATCAGGGTCTAAAGACTGTTACTATTGCTGGTCGTGTTTATGACGTTGTTGATAATAAGTTCACTTACGATGGTAATGAATATACTCTTGATGATAATCATCAGACTACTACTAAAGTTCCTGTAAAGTATTATTATGATAAGGTTCTCACTGATGTTCCTGATATGTATGAAATGAATTGGACTACTGATCCATATCATAAGTTAGGTATTTATCACGAGAAGTTTATGGAATCTGGTACTTCTATGGTTCCTCGTGTATTCAAGACCATGATTGGTGATCTTTATACTACTAATATGGTTAATGAAGATACTCTTGCTGTTGGAGATAAGCTTTCTCCTTCTGCTGCTACAAAGGGTATTCTTAGCAAAACTGGCGACGATTCAATGACCTGGCAGGTTGTTAAAGTTTATACTATGCCTGATGGTCAAAAAGGCGTCAAGGTAATGCGTATTAAGTAAGAAAGGAGAAAAGGATAATGTTAGATAAAAATAATTTAATTGCTCTTATGAAGCAAGTTGCTAAGGCTGATCCTTCTGCTCCTGTTGCTTATAGTTATGAGGGAAAAAATCTTAGTTATGAAGCCTTAAATGAAACTCTTCGTAATGAAATGAATGAGTTGGCTGGTACTTATGCTCTTTATCGTGAAAATAAGAATCTTATTTTCTCTATGATCGAGCAAACTCTTGATGAGGTTCTTCCTAAGAAAGTTATTCAGCAATACGATCAGTTTGCTGAGGTTAAGACTTTCGCTCAGGGTGATAAGCCTATTTTCCGTCGTCCTCTTAATAACCGCGCTCGTGCTAAGCAGTTTGTAACTCGCGTTGGTCTTGCTGGTATTTACGAAGTCTTCAAGCTCGGACCTAAAGAGAATGAAGCCTTCGAGGTACGTACTAGCGCTATCGGCGGAGCTGCTCAGATCGGCTTCGAAGAGTTCCTCGATGGTCGTGTTGATTTTGGTGAAGTAACCAAGATCATCATGGATGGTATGGATGAACTTATTTATAAAGAAGTTGCTGCTGCTCTTAGATCTTCCATCAATCAGCTTCCTCCTGCTAACCGCGTTGCGGCCGCTGGATTTGATGAAGCTGCTATGGATCGTTTGATTACCATTGCTTCTGCTTATGGTACTCCTACTATTTATTGTACTTATGAGTTCGCTGTTAAGATGATTCCTCATGAGGCTTGGAGATATACTGAAGCTATGAAGAATGAGCTTTGGAATAATGGTCGTCTTGCTACCTATAAGGGTACTAAGGTTATTATTCTTGAGCAGGGCTTCGAAGATGAAACCAATACTCGTAAGGTTATTGATCCTGGTTATGCTTGGGTTATTCCTACGGGCGCTGATGGTAAGCCTGTAAAGATTGCTTTTGAAGGCGGTACTATTGTTGACGAGTTCAATAATTATGATCGTTCTCGTGAGATTCAGGTTTACAAGAAGGTTGGCGTAGTTTGTATGCTTGCTAACAACATCTGTGCTTATGTTGATACTTCACTTCTTGGTCAGATGTATACTTGGAATTATGATGGAGTCACCGGTAAGGTTATCACTTATGATGGCCGTCTTGATGGCACTGTTTAATTTAATATAAATTATTCCATGGGGAGAAGGGATTAAACTCCCTCTCCCCATATTTTTGTTTTATGAGTAAAAGGAGAAATTGAATAATGATTAATAATGAAGATATTTATAATGTAAAAAATAGAAGCACTAGTGTAGTTGTTTATACTATTCCTGATACTAATTTGCGCCGTGAGTTTGCGCCCGGTGAGACTAAGCGCATTCCATTTGGTGAATTAGAGAAGTTGACTTATCAAGCGGGTGGCCGCGAATTGATTGCTAATTTTTTACAGATTTTAGAGCCAGAAGTAACTCATACTCTTAACGTTCATACTGAACCTGAATATAATATGTCAGAGCAGCAAGTTGCTGATTTAATTCTTAATGGCTCATTAGATGCTTTTTTAGACGCTCTTGATTTTGCTCCTATTGGAATTATTGATTTAATCAAGAATTTGTCTGTTAGCCTTCCTATTACTGATATTAATAAGCGTAGAGCTTTGAAGGAAAAAACTGGGTTTGATGTTGACAAGGCTATTGCTAATGATATCGCTAGTAAAGAAGAAGATACTATTGTAGAGAAAGAACCTGCGGCTAAGCGTCGTGTAGTAAGAGAAGAACCTGTTACTCAAGGTCGTCGCACAAGCGGTTCTGGATATAAAGTAATTAATAAAACCGAGGAAACTTCCTCCAAGAAATAATTTATAGGAGGGCGATTAAGTGGGAACATTATTCTCAACTGTTTATAATCGTTTTCTTAACAAGGTTACTGATGATATGTATCTGGAATTAACTCCCGAAGATACTTTAAGAGATTTATAGAATCTTATAATAGATGCTATTCCTGGATTTGAATTTCCGCGAAAAAATCTTTTAGATTATAACTTAGATGTTGCTACTATTAATGAATCTGATGCTACGCCTGATGATTTCATTGTAGGAACAGTATGGGGAGAGCTTCCAGAGCCGGGTGAAGAACCTCAAGTTTTAGTTGATAGATCCAGTTTTAATTGTGATCTAACTGAAGAAGAAATTAATATTCTAGCTATTTTAATGATGTGTGGTTGGACGCAAAGACAAGTCACTTCAATTGAGAACACTCGAATGAAATATAGTGGCTCTGATTTTAAATTTACTTCTTAGGCAAATCATTTATCTAAATTATTAAATTTACTAGGTGAATGCCAAAGATAGTCTCACCATATGTAGCGTTTATATAAACGTAGACGCTTAAATGACAAAGGTGAGTATGAATCTAATTGGGATGTATTTAAAAGTCGGTATGATTACTAAATACAATTTTGATATTCCAGTAGAAAGTATAAAGGTCAATTGTTTGCGCTTAACCAACCAATTATGGAAATTAATTCCAATGCGCGAAAACAATGAAGATTGGCATAAATAGTTAGAAACTGTTATAAATGAAATTGTGGGGTTTAGTGTGATTTTTAGCGCTGAACCCCTTTATTTATAGCTATTAAACAAACTTGAGGGATTACAGAATCAAGATACTGATTTTAATTTTTATCGTAAGACTGTTTTTGAAACAATTAGTCTTTTATAGGAGATAAATTATGGCATCAGGGTTTGATTATAGTAGTAAGCAACCTTTTAGATTACAACAAGGTCGCTTAGGGATTTATGATAAACCACCCTTTGAAGGTAGCCCTGTTGAAGGCGTTAATTATACAGCGGTTCGGCTCGGTCAAATGGGCGGAAACCGCCAACAAGAACGTATGATTTTATCTAAGCGCAGAAGTTTAGATAGAGCAGTATGGAATTCATACCAAGCCGCGGAAATTATTAAATAGGACGCGGAATATAAAAAGCCTATTAGATGTTTGATTAATCCTAATAAATTAAAATAGGATTATGATGATAAGATTTTGTCTGTTGGAAATGAATATTAGTTTAAGCCAGGAGATATTTTTGAATGGTGTGGAACTAATACTTATTGGATTTGTTATCTTTAGGATTTGACTGAATTAGCTTATTTTAGAGGGGATATTAGAAAATGCTCTTATAAAATAAATTGGGTAGATAATGGAGAGAAAAAATCTACTTATGCAGCAATTCGCGGTCCAGTAGAAACGAAAATTGATTATATTTAGAAACATGAAATTAGCGTGGATCGACCTAATTATTCATTAAATATTTTAATGCCTAAAAATAAAGATACTTTAAGTTATTTTAGACGTTATACTAAATTTTATTTAGATAGTTAGGATGAAGGAGATAATTTAATTTGTTGGCGCGTTGAAGCTGTAGATTCCATAGGCATGCCTGGCATTTTGGAAGTCAATGCAACTGAATATTATATTAATGAGTAGGAAGATAATTTAGACGATAAGACTGTTGGTTCTTTAATTGCGGAACCAGTTGATCCGAATCCTACGACAACTGATATTATAGGGGAAACGTTTATTTTCCCAAAGAAAACTTATACTTATTATTTTGATGGTAAGGTTGTTTTAGAGTGGAGAATAGAGAATAATAAAAAGTTGCCAGTTTCTTTAAAAGTTATTAAAGAGGCTAAAAAGCCAACAGTTGAAGTAAGTTGGACTTCTGGATATAGTGGATAGTTTGACTTATGTTATGGAGATTATAAAAAAACAATTGTAGTTCAATCATTGTTTTAAGGAGTAAAAGGTGTTATGAAAATTAATGGTGTAAATTTACCTAAATCAAGTTTTCTTTCTGTTGAAAAAGATTTAGAAATTGTTGTAAAGCATCTCTGTAAAAATGAGAGATTAAAGCGTTTATTGTATTATACAACAAAAGATGCTATTGATAAACCGGATTTAAATGATGAGCAGATGATTCAATTATTTAATAAAAATATTAAAATAATTCCTAAACTTTATGTTGATGGAAGTGTATTAAATTATATCGTTATTAATTTTGATAATTTTGTTTAGAGTGAAAATCCAGAATTTAGAGATAATATTATTGAATTTGATATTGTGTGTCATTATGATTAGTGGCATTTAAAAGATTATCAATTACGCCCTTATCGCATTGCTGCTGAAATTGACAGTATGATAGATAAAACACATTTAACTGGTATTGGTAAGTTGGAGTTTCTTGGTGCTAATCAAATTATTTTAACTGATGAATATGCTGGTTTGTGTCTTATGTATCAAGCAGTTCATGGTGAAGAAGATAAAAAATTTATGCCAAATCCTAATGACGAGGAAAGATTTATAGAAGATTTTAAAAAAAGAACTGAAAAGTAATGGATATTAGACTTGGTTTAATGACTGGTATTGATTTGCCAATACCTGAATTAGAAGTTACTATTCATTAGCCATCTATAAAAGAGATTTCTTTTATAGGTGAAAAAGATCTTTTCTTGGGGATTTAGTGCTTATGTATTGATAAAAACATAATAGAGAATTCGGGCGAAAGTCTTTTAAGAGAAACAAATAATTTTTAGATATTTATGACAATGATGAAAGAAAAAGAGATGGCCGATAAAAAACAAGCATCTATATAGGTTCTTACATTATTGTTTCCAAAGCAAAATGTTTTATTTACCCCTAGGTCAATTGTTTTACAAGGTGACCCGCAAATAATGATTGACGAAAGCAATTTTAATATATTACAAGAATATATTAAAGAAATATTTTGTTTTAAATCTAATGCTTCGCAAGAAATGGGATTCAATCCTGGAAACGCGGCCGCGAAAAAGATAGCCGATAAATTAATGCGAGGTAGACAACGTGTCGCTGAATTAAACGGCACGGCTAATGCTAGTATATTTAGTTAGTATCTTTCAATGCTTACTGTAGGTCTTGATTCAATGTCTTTACAGGATTTAATGGATTTAACAATGTTCCAACTCTATGACCTTGTTGAAAGATATCAACTTTATATTAATTGGGATATTGATATCCGGTCTAGATTAGCAGGCGCGAAGCCCGATAATAAGCCGGATAACTGGATGAAAAATATCCATTAAATTTTTTAAGGAGGAAAAAAACCTATGAAATTTGGTGTACGCGAAATTTGCGATGTCGTTTTAAAGGCAAAGGCTAATCAAAAGATTGGTAATAAGCAATTTTATAAGAATGAGCCAGTTATTTATTTCGACACTTTAAAGACTTCCAGTATGGAAGGCGCTGCTACTACCGTATACGCACAGGGCGGTCGTGGTAATACTAACTTAGTCGCATGGGAAGGCGAGCGTACTGTTACCTTCACAATGGAAGATGCTCTTATTTCTCCTGAAGGTTTCATGATTCTTTCCGGTGCTGGTCTTATTGAGGCTTCTCCTGATAATAAGATTAAGCAACATATTACTCAAACTGTTGACAAGAGTAAAGATATTGTCCCAGCTAATACTGGAGCAGAAATTAAAACTGCTGGATTAGTTATCCCTGTTTCTTATGCTCCTTATCTTGATAACGAGCATAAAGATGACGACTATGTTTATGTTTTCTTTATGAAAGATGGCGAAATTATTTCTGAGCCTTATTTAGCACACGAAGGAGTTACCACCGGAGATGATGGTTTTAGTGTTACTGTAAAAGGATTTGCTCGTGCTTCTGGAGAAGCTTATACTGCTAATGATTTGGAAGCTGATTATGCTAAATGCGACTCTGTAATGGTTGATTACTACACTGAGCGTGAATCTGGTGCTAAGCAGATTGAAATTACTGCTGATAAATTTGGTGGTAACTATTATCTTGAAGCTTCTACTTTATTCCGTAATCAAGACGGTGTAGATATGCCTGCTGAATTTATTATTCCTAACTGTAAGATTCAGTCCAACTTTAACTTCACAATGGCTTCTTCTGGCGATCCTTCCACTTTCACCTTTACTATGGATGCATTCCCTGATTACACTCGTTTTGATCATAGTAAGAAAGTTTTGGCTGCTATTCAGATTATTGAAGAAGACGAAACAGTTGACAACGATATTCGTAGAAAGACCGCTGCTAATAGCACCGCTGTTATTGGGGGCTAATTGATATGGTTGTAAAAGGTCCAGTAAAATATACTCCACCAAAACAGCCTAAAAAAGAATCTACTAAAAAGCAGCCAAAAGTAGAAAAGGCTGTAATAAAGAAAGAGCCTATTAAACCTATTGAGGAAGTAGTTCTTCAAGAGGAAGATGAGGTAAGTAAGATTTTATCTGAATTAGATAAAAAAGAGTAATTAATGGGAGAGAATAGAAATATTCTCTCCCATTTTTTTGTTATGCGGGAAAGGAGAATTTATGAATTCATTATAGAGAAGTATTAAGGCGAGTCCGCGAGAAATGAATACTTAGGATTTTTTAAAAAAATCCTATGATTATACAAAAAGAAGCATGAGTCAAAAGTTGCATGCGAGAGGAACTCAAGAGAAGCAAGCAAAAAAGCTTGAAGAATTTTTTAGAAGTATTAAAAACCGGCAACAAGGAAATGTAATTCAAGATGCTCAGATGGCAGAATTATTAGACTCTTTAGAATAGATTAATCCAGATTTATTTTCTTCAATGAATTTTTTATTTAATATTCCTAAAAATTTGGATAATAATGATTCTCGTGGTAAATATTTTGAAAATGTAGTGGCTGAAGCAGTGGCAACGGCGGAAAATTATTTTGCAGGTAACAAAAACATGACTATTACAAGTACAAGTAAAAAAGCTGGAACAGGGCAAGTTAATGTTATTGATTTATCTAAAAATATTGATGATGATATTAAAAATTTAATGGGCGATATATATAAAAAAGCAGGAGATTAGATTAAAAAAGACGTTTAGAATTCTATTTCAACAATGAGAGGAGTATCGGGTAAAACTGATATTATAGGAATATAGCAAACTTATACTATATAGTAGAATTCTCATTATCAAATAGACGAGGATCTTTACGATGCTTTACTAAATGCTACTTTTACTGCAAAAAATTATATGTCTAATACTTAGATTGAGTTAGGATCGACAAATCCTTTTCGCGTTTTTATGACTATGATTCCTCTTGGTGGGGCCTCTAGCAAAATACAAAGATATTATCGTATGTTAGGTTGTAAATAGAGACACTATCCTAAAGAGCATCCTGACGCTCCTAAATATTTTTATAGATTAAGAGCAATTTATGAATTAACAGGCGGAAAATCTAATTATGTAGATACTGTATTGAATAAATTGATTGGTGGTAATTATACTAAATTTTTAGTATTAAATTTAAATGGAGTAATTAAAGTTATTCCAACTATAACTGTAGTAAAAGAACTTATTGATAATATTGACGATGATTATTTTAATGGGGATATAAGTTGGGAAAAAGCTTTGTATGGACGTATTAGAATTAATCAAAGTAAATTTTAGAACCTTTAAGAAAATTGACTAAATAAAAAATTTTTTGTATAATATAATAAAGAGTAAAAGGAGGCTAATTATGGCTAAAATTTCATATAATAAATTAGGAATCACTAAGGATGAACTTAATAAAGTTCAAACTGTTGAATATAATGATTAGACTATTGAGGTAAAGCAATATCTTCCTATTGTGGAAAAAAGTGAATTAATTACTCGTGTATTGAATAATTCAGTAGATGAAAATACTGGATATTATAATCTTTTAAAACTGGATATGAATCTTGGTTTAGAGATTGTTTATGCTTATAGTAATATTTCATTTACTGAAAAACAGAAGGAAGATCCAATGAAGCTTTATGATATGCTTAATGCTTCTAAAGTGCTTAATCTTATTATTGGTCTTGTACCTGATGGAGAATTTTATTATTTAAATAAAACAACTCATGAGATGGCTAATAATATTGTAACGTATCGCAATTCTGCGATGGGTATTATGGAAGCAATTTCTGCGGATTACAGCAATTTAAATTTGGATGCGACTGATATCCAAAAAAAGTTGAATGATCCAGATAATATGGCTTTGTTGAAAGATGTGCTTACTAAATTGGGCTAATTAAATTAGTTAATAATATTATTTTTTGAAAAATAATAGAGTAATGGGGATAAGAGTGTAATTGCTCTTATCCCCGTTTTATTTTTATATAAAGATAAAACTTGGAGAGAAAGGAGATTTCTATGGCTAAACAATTAAATAGTTATTAGGTTAATTTACAATTTACTGCTGATTCTAAATAGGCTCAACAGCAATTATAGAATTTACAAGATTAGTTAAATAATCTAATGGCAAATTCTATAAAAACTGATGCTAGTTTAGGAATTTCTAAAGATATATAGGGTGCAATTTAGTTAACTGCGCAATTAAAAACTTAGTTACAGCAAGCAACTAATGTTGATACGGGTAAATTAGACCTTAGTAAATTTAATTAGGCTTTGAAATAGGGTGGAATATCCCTTAAAGAATATCAAAAAAATCTAAGTTTATTAGGTCCAGAAGGCGAAAAAGCATTTGCTAATTTAGCGACTTCTGTTACTTAGGCAGAGTTACCATTAAAAAGAACTAATTCTTTATTAAAAGAATTTGGAGTTACTTTAGCAAATACAGCTCGTTGGCAAATTTCTTCTAGTATTTTACATGGATTTATGGGATCTTTATAGACTGCTTATGGATACGCTCAAGATTTAAATGAATCTTTAAATAATATTCGTATTGTTACTGGATAGACTACTGATTAGATGGCTAAATTTGCTAAATAGGCAAATATCGCAGCTAAGGCATTAAGTACAACTACAACTGAGTATACCGACGCTGCTTTAATTTATTATCAGTAGGGCTTAGATGATTAGGCAGTAAAAGAGCGTACTGATGTTACTATTAAAATGGCTAATGTAGCTCGTGAAAGTGCTGAAATAGTTTCAGATCAAATGACTGCTGTTTGGAATAACTTTTATGATGGAAGTTAGTCTATTGAACATTATGCTGATGCGATGGTGCGTTTAGGTGCTGATACTGCATCTAGCACTGACGAGATTGCTGGTGGTCTTGAAAAATTCGCGGCTGTTGCCGATACGATTGGTTTAAGTTTTGATAACGCGGCCGCCGCTTTAGCGACTATTACTGCTACTACTCGTCAAAGTGAAGATGTTGTCGGTACTTCTTTAAAAACTATCTTTGCTCGTATTCAAGGTTTAAAACTTGGAGAGACTCTTGAAGATGGCACTACATTAAATCAATATTCATAGGCTCTTGAAAAAGTTGGGATTAATATTAAAGATTCTAATGGCGAATTAAAAGATATGGATAATTTGCTTGAAGAAATGGGTAACAAATGGGGAACTATTAATAAAGATTAGCAAGTAGCATTAGCGCAATAGGTTGCTGGTGTTCGTCAATACACTCAATTGATTGCTTTAATGGATAATTTTGATTATTATAAAGAAAATCTTGAAAGAGCTTAGAACGCGGATGGTTCACTTCAAGAACAGGCAGATATTTATGCGGAATCTTGGGAAGCTGCTGGAGATAGAGTAAAGGCTTCAGCTTAGAAGATATATGCTGCTCTATTGGATGATAATTTCTTTATTGATTTAACTAATGGATTTAGTTCTGTTTTAGATTTAATAGGTAATGTATCATAGAGTTTAGGTGGAATGCCTGGTATGTTGCTTTTAATTGGTTCTACAATGTCAAAAGTTTTTTCAAAAGAATTAACTACATCTTTTGATAATTGGTTTTATAATTTAGGGTTAAAATTTGGAACTATTAAGAATGATATTGAAGAATTAAAAAAGTAGGCTAATGAAAGTCTTATTTTATCTGGAAATAAAAATACTGTTTCTGGGAAAGCAATGAATGTAGCTTACACTGAATAGTCTACTGCTCAATTAATGCTTATTGATAATGCTGATAAGTTAAGTGAAAAAGAAAAACAAATTGCTTCAACTTTATTAGATTAGCATAATTTATTAGTACAAAGTGTTATTAAACGTGGCGAAGAAGTAGAATTAGCTTAGAAAGAAATGGAAACATTGAATAGGCGTTATTCTATTATGGCAGAAATGATGGCACATAGAACTTATTAGGATGCTCCTAATGGTGCTTCAAAAATAGAAACTGCAATTACTACTTTTAAAGGAGCTAAAGAAGCAGCTCAAGAATATGCTAATTTAGTTTATAAATTATCCTCCATTCCAATTATTGATGAAAAACAATTTTAGACTGAAGGATTGGCTAGAGTTAGAGAAATTTTAAGTTAGTTATATGATAAAGAAAAAGATATAAATAAACAAGATTTAGGTTTTGAGACAAATAATTAGAAAATCAGAGATTTAATAACTCTTTTAAATAAAGGTGATGTTACTCTTCAAGATTTTAGAGATGCTTTAACTGGATTAGATGATACTAATTCTATTAAAAGATTAACTACAACATTAGAATAGTGTGGCTTTAAAACTCAAGATGCTATGAAAATGGCTATGGCTATGGTTGATTCTTATAATAATTTAGGCAATGCTACAGTAGATTTAACTGAAGATGAGTAGCGATTGGTTAATGCGACAAAATCATTGGGGGATTGGTTTAAAACAGCATAGGGTGAATCTTAGACCCTCGGTTCAGCTTTTTCAGCTTCTGTTAATGGAATAGCTAGTTTCGGTATGGCATTAACTTCTATTAAAGGATTGGTAGATACTTTAAATGACACTGATATGTCTTTTGGAGATAAATTATTAACTACATTTACTTAGTTAGGTTTAATTTTACCAAATTTAGTTTATAGTTTTTAGACCGTAAGTAGCGTTCTTGGTCCATCTGGTTTTATAGGAAGTATTCTTGCTTCTAAAGCTGCTATGGAGAGTTTAGTATAGACTTATGGTGAAGATGTAATTGCGACTGCTACTAGTATCATAATGAAGAATAAAGATACTTTAGCCACTGATGAAAATACTAGAGTAAAAGTTCTTAATGAATTAGTTCAAAAAGGCATTACTGATACAGAAGAAGCTGCTATAGTTGTTTAGACAATTCTTACTGCCAAGAAAAAAGAAGAAACTCTTGCTATAGAAAAAAATACTTTAGCAGAAATAAAAAATAGAGCAATTAAATTACTTACTAATAAAACTTTTCTTGCTACTGTTGCTATTAGTGCCATAGTTATTGGTACTTTATATGCAGTTTCTAAGGCAGCGAATGCTGAAGCGGAGAGCTTACAAAGAGCAACTGAAGCTGCTGAAAATTTAAAAGAAAAATCTCAATAGACAAAAACTGAATTAAATAATATCATTTCTACTTTCGATCAATATTAGACTGCGATAGATACATTAAATGAATGTACCAAAGGAACTGATGAATGGAAAGAAGCCTTATCAAATGTAAATGAATAGATTTGGAATATTCTTGAAACTTATCCTGAATTAGCTAAAATGGATAATCTTTTTAATGAAGATGGTACATTTAATCAAGAAGCTATTGATTCTTTTATAGCAGATAAACGTGATAAATCTAATAATGCTTAGGCGGCCGCATTGGCAAGTCAAGCTGCCGTTAGTTAGATGGAATATTAGTCCGATAGAAAAGAAGCAGTTAATTAGGTTTATTCTGTAGTATCTAAATATAGCACTAATGGTGAATCTAATGCAGAAAATAAAAAAATAGCAGGAGAATTAGTTGATGCTGTTGTAAATGCTATAAATTCTCCTGATGGTATTCAAAATATTGATGGAATTTTTGAAGACTATGCTAAACAATTTGATAATATAAGCTTTGGCACTTCTTTAGATGATTTTACTAATGCTTTAAAGGGATGTTCTGATAATTTAAAAGAATTAGGTAGAAATGCTAAAGAGACTGGCAATCAAGTTGATAATACTGGTAAATTATTATCTAAACAAGTTCTTGGTGATAATATAACCGATGAATAGGCAAGTGATTTTACTGATACTTTTGATTCTGCTTATGCTAAACAAAAAAGAATTACTTTAAATGGTTTAAAGACTGATTTTACTAAGTGGGCTGGAAGAAATAATAGTATAGTAAAAGATTATTGGCAACAATATTTAGATGCTACTGGATATGACTATAATTTAACAAGCAATGCAGTCCAAGGTAGTGGAGATAACCGCGTTTTTGAGTATTATAATGATGATGGTAATAAAGTAACTATTTCTGTTGAAGAAATGGTTGAAGCAATTGCTAGTGCTTAGGCTGAAAATGATGCTGAAAAATCTGCGAGAGAAGATTTAAATAATACTTTAGGCAAAGATATTTCTTCTAATATTAGTTCTGATGTAGATGTTTCTCTTCTGAATGATTTAGTTCAAACTATGGATTTAGAAGATGAAACTACAAGACAGGCTCTTGAAGCAATGTTTGATGTAAATCAAACTGCGAGCGAACAAGAAGATATTATAAGAGATTTAGTTAATACTTTAAGTGAAGAAGAAAAAGCTCAATAGGAAGTCGCTTCTTTAACTGAAAATGCTGTTTAGAAATATGGGTTAGATGCTGATGATATCGAAGATTAGGCTAAACGAATTTAGAAAGCTTATGACTTGACTGAAGTTGAAGCGACTAAACTTGCTATTGCTAATCAGCGAATGAATAATGGTGTTAAGAACTTAAGTGATAACTGGGAAGATTGGAATGCTGTTTTAAAAAGAAGTCAGATTGATGATAAAGAAAAATTAACTAAAGAGTATACTGATACAATTCAAGATTTGACTAAAACTATTGCTGATTTAACTGGTGCTTCAGAAGATTTAGAATTGCCTGATGAATTTTTTGATTCTGCTGATAATTTAGAGCTAATTAATAAAGCTGCTTAGGGCAGTACTGATGCTATTAATCAATTAGGTATTGCTGTAGCAAAAACCACAGTTGATTTAATGGAAATTAATGATGCTGAAAAGAATTTGACTATGACTTATGGAGATAATGAAGATGAAGGTATTTTACCTGAATATATTCGTAATTTCCAAAGTAATAAAGAAATTATTTTAAATGGTTTAGATGAAATTTCAGCTAAACTTGCTGAAGGTTAGGATTTGACCGGCAAAGGATTAGAAGAAATTCTATCTGGCGGAACTGATGCTGCAAATAATTGGGTTAATGCTTTAAATGAAATGGCTATGGCTACTAATATGTCTGTTGAAGAAATGAATAGTACTCTTAGTCAAATGGGATTAACTGCTGATGTTGATGTAAGTGAAAAAACTATTACGAGTAGAAAGCCAAAAGTATTAACTAAATTAGATGATATTGAATATGATGATTATCATAATATAATCTCCTCAACTTAGACATCTTCTATATCTGGATGGACTGATGTTCCAGAAACAATTCAAGTCGCGCAAATTGCTACTAATGGAGCAAAAAATACTCCTCCTAAAGTTAGTTTTACTGGCTCAGGACCAATATCTCCTTCTTCCACTTCATCGGGGAAGAAATCAAGTGGAAGTTCTTCTTCTAAACCTTCTAAAATTAGTAAATCTAAAAAATCTGATGTTGTTGACAGATATAAAGAAGTAACTGATAGTATTAATGATACTACTCGTGCTTTAGATAAAGCTAATAAATCTGCTGATAGACTTTGGGGTAAAGCTCATCTTGACGCGATGGCTAAAAGCAATAAATTAACTCTTAAAGAAGTTGATTTATTAAAGCAAAAGCAAAAAGAAGCATAGGCTTATTTAAAGACAGATAAAGCTACTTTATAGCAAGCTGCGAAAAAAGCGGGAGTCACTTTTACATTTGATGAAGATGGTGATATTTCTAATTATACTGATTAGATGACTAAGCTTTATAATTAGCTCGCAGCCGCATAGGATAAAGCAAATTCTTTCTCTACAAAAGACGCTCAAGATGCTTATAAAGAAGCTACTTTAGACCCAATTCAAGAAAAAATTGATGATTTAAAAGATGCTATTAAGCAATATGAAGATACAAGAGATTTAGTTGAAGAATTAACTGATGATATTCAAGATAAAATAAATGAGTGGCAAGATAGAAATTATCAAATGCTTACTTATGAAGTTGAAGTAAAAATTCAATTAGATGAAAATGATACTAAGAAATTAGAATATTATTTTGATAAATTAAGTGATAATATTTATAAAGCTGCTGAAGCTCTTGGATATTTACAAGGTCAATTTGATCCAGTAATTAGTCAATTAGGAACTTATGAGAATTTCTATGGTTAGTTAAATAACGCTTATGCTAATGGAGAAATTCTCTTTATCAAGCGGAATCTCATTATCAATCATATATCTGCTGAGGCTTA
>JABLTL010158401.1_pt1 | contig 17960 bp, 13 predicted proteins | sample 7160151 | NCBI WGS metagenome assembly JABLTL01 (sample SAMN14651223, study PRJNA627086) | human gut metagenome | isolation source: feces | host: Homo sapiens
ATGTCAAGATGTTATAATTCACAACTTATTTTAAATCATTATCTAGTAATTTAATAAATATTCTGCATGTTTTTTTATCATTTTTAAAATAAAAATCACACAATCATCTATTGATTCTTCAATTTGTTTTTGACTATATAATTTATAATCTTTATTTATTCCATCTGGTATAATTTTCACTTTATCATTATATCTATCCATAACATATTTTATCGACAATTTTACTTCTCTCTCATCTAATTCAATAAAATCTATATCTTTTAATTTTTCTAATATCTCCTCTGTATAATTTAATTTATCCATTAAATGATTTTTATAAGCATATTCAGAAAATATAACTAAATCCCTAGTTTTTATTTGTCTTGCTTCCTCATTATTGCATAAAATTTTTTTTCCATCATTTAACACTAGTCCAACTCTATTTTTTTCTTCATCAAATACTCCTCTTTCTTCATAAGTTTTTGAATTCCAATAATAGTCAGCTAACAGATGTGTATAATATCCAAGCATCAATGGATTTGAAAACTTTTCTTTATATTTTTCTGCAAATTTTCTTAAATTGTATCTTTTTTCTAGATGTTCTAAAACTAATACATTTACTTCAAAATGTGTCTTCTTATGTGGTATTTTATGAGTTAAATCTTTTATTACATATCCGTTTGGTATATCTGGTAATATATTTCCAAATTCAAATAAATTCTCATCTATATTAACATTTTTTGCTATTTTTTTTGCTGTAGCCAAATGTATTGCCCATGTTGGCATTATTTTCCCTCCATTCTTTTCTCTAACATCTAACTTATAATATTTTATAATTCTATTTTTTTCAACCTTTATTTTAAAGTAAATATGTGATATCTATATAAAAACTTGCATATATTGGTATCAATTGGAGGTGTTTCTATGAAAAAATTTATAATAAAACTTTCTCTTTCATTATTTTCAACATTGCTTATTGTTCAAATTCTTCTTTTTACTACTATAAAAAATTATGGTAATTTTGAATCATATATATGGCAAAATTCTGACACGTCTACAGAGGTTAATACAAATACAATTACAGATAATAGTAATCATTTAAACCTTGAATCTGCATCTGCTATTTTAATAGAACAATCTACTGGACAGATTTTATATGCTCACAATATACATGAACAATTACGTCCAGCTTCAGTAACTAAAGTAATGAGTATTTTATTAATAATGGAAGCTATAGATTCTGGAAAAATTTCTTTAGCTGATAATGTACCATGTAGTCCACATGCTGCTTCTATGGGAGGCTCACAAATTTGGCTAGATACTAAAGAAACATTAACTGTAGATGATATGCTTAAAGCAATATGTGTTAATTCTGCAAATGATTGTGTTGTTGCTATGGCTGAATTCATTGCTGGTACTGAAGAAGGTTTTGTACAAATGATGAATGATAAAGCTAGTCAATTAGGTATGAGTGATACTACTTTTAAGAATTGCCATGGATTAGATGAAGATGGTCATGTTTCTTCTAGTTATGATATTTCATTAATGTCTAGAGAATTATTAAGTAAGCATCCTGATATTACTAAATATACAACTATTTGGATGGATACACTTAGAGACGGAAAAACTCAACTTTCTAATACTAATAAATTAATTAAAAACTACAATGGTGCTACAGGTTTAAAAACAGGTTCTACATCTTTAGCTTTATATAATTTATCTGCTAGTGCTACTAGAAATGATTTGTCTTTAATTGCAGTTGTTATGAAAGCTCCTAACACTAAAACTCGATTTGCTGAAGCCCAAAAACTATTAGATTATGGTTTTAGTAATTTTTCTTATAAAAGCTTAGGAAAATCAGGTGATTGTATACAAAATATTAACATTTCTAAAGGAACTCAAGATTTATTACCTATCATATTAGAAAATGATGCTGGTATTTTATTATCCAAAGAAAACGAAAAGAATATTGAACAATCAATTAGTATTAATGAAAATATCTCTGCTCCAATTGCTAAAGGGCAAAAAGTTGGAGAAATTACTTATAGTTTAGATGGTGATACTTTATTGACCGTAAATCTAATTTCACAAATTTCCATAGACAAAATTAATATTTTTTCTATGACACAAAACATATATTCTAAATGGTTTGATTTATTACGAACTTAAGGATAGGAGTTTATGTATGAAAATTATATTTTTTTCAAAAAAAACAGCAATTCTTACAATATTGATAATATTCTTGCTAAGTATAATATTTTTATTTTTAATATTACAATATTCCTATAACCCTCATATAGAAGTTTCTAGTTACTCTTCTAATTTTTTAAATAAAGTGTCTAGTCTTACAAATCAACAAGAAAAAGTTGCTTATTTAACCTTTGATGATGGACCAACTATAAAATCTACTCCAAAAATTCTGGATATTCTTGCAGAAGAAAATATTAAAGCTACATTTTTTGTTATAGGCAAATATGTACAACATCATCCTGATATTGTAAAACGTGCTTATGATGATGGACATTATATTGCTAATCACGGATATGACCATAAAAATCAAAATTTATACTCTAGTAATGAAAGCTTTATAAATGAAATCAAACATACAGATGAAGAAATTGGTAAAGCTGTTGGTATTGAAAATTACTCTTCTCATGTTTTTCGTTTTCCAAATGGCTTTTTTTCTCCAAATTATAAGTCAAATAAAAAAAATTGTGTAAAATTACTCGAATCTATGGATTATACTTATATTGATTGGAATTGCTTAAATAGAGATTCTGAAAGAAAATATTCAAATCAACAATTATTAAATAATCTTAAAAAAACTTCTAAAAATAAGGGAACTCTTGTTGTTTTAATGCATGACACTTGTGATGTTAATTCTAGTTATATGGTATTAAAAGAATCTATCAATTTTTTACGTGAACAAGGTTATTCTTTTAAAAATTTCTACGACTTACAATAATTGTTTGCTTTTATAGATTGTAGCTATTTATATAATAGGAAAGTATCACTTTCTTATTATATAAATAAAAAGACAATATACTAGAAAATATCTTGTCTAGTATATTATCTTTTTATTTTATTGCCATTCACATGTTGCTGGTGGTTTACTTGTAACATCATAAATAATAAATTCTATTTTATCACCAAATTGTTCCGTTATCTCTTTTACTATTTTATCAATCATTTCTTTTGATGCTTCTGTTCCTATCTCAGCTGGTCTACCTGTCATAAAATCATTTGTTACAAAAGTTCTGATAGCTACAGAATATTTTTTATTAATACCAACTGGAATTAATACTGCAAATGTTTGATTTGCTTTACTTTTTTCTAAATTAGTTGTAACAATATAATCAAGCTCTCTTAAAAGGTCTACACATTCATCACAAATTTTCATATCCCAACATTTAATTGGTTCAGTTATATTTTGAGTATTTAATATATATCCTACTCTATTTATAGATGAAATTGTGTCTGTAATTTGCTTAGCTTTTGATGTAACCATCTTCCAATTCAAGTCGGTTTCATCTCCTGCCATTAAACATAAATTTCTATAACTTCGTGCATCTCCTTGCACGCCTACTGATTTTAGAGGAAGTATAAATCCTTGTTGATTTTCTTGTTCTAATATATTTTTTAATTTTTCGTTATCCTCTTCTTGTATTTCTGCTTCTTGAGATTTATCATGGCAAAGTAATCTTATTGCTAGTCCTGGTCCTGGAAATGGTTGACGTTCTGCTATTTCTTCTTCTAATCCTAACATTCTTGCTACTTTTCTAACTTCATCTTTATGCCAATCACTATTTGTTTCTATTATTAACCCTTTTGCTCTAGCATCTCTAACCGCTTTAACATCATTATGATGTGTTTTTATTTTATGTGCAAATCCACTTATATCTGGATTTCCACTTTCTATTAAATCTGGTCTTAATGTTCCTTGAGCTATAAATGTAGTTTCTGGGTCAAGGCCTAATCTATCTATTACTTTTGCTGTTATTTTTAAGAATATATCTCCAATGATTGCTCTTTTTTCTTCTGGGTCTGTTGTATCTACTAATGGTCCTAAAACTTTTCCATCAACTTCTACTTTTGTATTGAAGAATTCTTCTTTAGCATTTTCTCTTATTAAATTTTTTAATCCTAATCTTTTTAGATTTTCACAAATTAAATCACTTTCATTTTTTCTCATAAATCCTGAATCCACATGTATCGCATAAATTTGTTCTGGTTTTAATGCTTTTAATAACAATGCTGCTGTAACTGCTGAATCTACTCCACCACTTACTAATACTATTACTTTCTTATCTTGAACTTTTTCTTTTATCATTTTTACAGATGTTTCTATTCTATCATCTAACGCATATACTTCTTTATATTCAGCTACTTTTCTTATAAAGTTTTCTAACATCTTCATTCCATTTTCTGTTAAATCTACTTCTGGATGAAATTGTACTCCATACATTTTTTTCTCTTCATTTCCTACAGCTGCTATTGCATCACCTGATTTTCCTATAATTTTAAATCCTTTTGGTAATACTTTAACTGTATCTCCATGACTCATTAATACTTGTTGTTTTTTGTTTAATCCTTCAAATATTAATGCTGTATTGTCTATATCTATTTCACATTGTCCATATTCTTTAATTACATTACTATCTACTACACCTTTAAAATAATCTGACATAAGTTGCATTCCATAGCATATACCTAAAACTGGTACTCCCAATTCAAATATTTTATAATCAAATCCTAATCTTTCATCTTGTCCTATACAATTTGGTCCTCCTGAAAGTATAATTGACTGATATTCTTTAAGCTCTGAACTTTTCACATTTATAGGGAATATATCTGATTTTACTCCCAATTCTCTTACTCTTCTATCAATTACCTTTGTATATTGACCTCCACAGTCTAATATTGCTAATTTTTCCATACTTCCTCCTTTTACTACTTATTTTATGTAAAATCTCGTAAACCTATATTATGTAACATAATATCATAAATTTTAAAATATATCAACTTTTTTTTGTTTCATTTCTTTAAATTTTTTAATTATTTCTTCTATTTTCATTACTTTCTTAGAGCCATCTTTTGTTTTCTCTATTTCTGCAAATCCTTCTTCTGTATTATTTCCCATAATAGCTATATATGGAACTCCAAGAATTTTTGCATTTCTTATTTTTCCACCTATTGAACCTTTTACATCATCAATTATTACATTTACATCATTATCTATAAATTCTTTATACATTTCTTCTGCTATATCTTTTTTATTTTCATTGCTTATAATATATAAATGATATGGTGCTACAGAAACAGGTAATGAAAAGCCTGTTACATTTCCATTTTCAATTATAATATTATTTTCGTAAATTAATCCAAGTACTCTACTTACACCTATGCCATAACATCCCATTTGAAATGGCTGACTATTATTCTTATCATCTATAAATTTTATATCCATAGAATCTGAATATTTAGTTCCTAATGCAAATATATGCCCTAATTCACATGCTTTTTCTTCTTTTAAATTTTCTACATTTTCAATATTGTAATTTTCTTTTAAATATTTTTCAGAATCTTCTCTTTCTAATATTTCAACATTTAATCCTTGATTGGTATCTTTATCAAATAATATTCTATCTTCTCCTATTTTAGATAAAGCCATTATTTCTTCTGAGTTGCTTCCTCCCATTGCTCCATTATCTGCAGCTACAGCAACAATATCTAGCCCTATTTCTTTAAATGTTTTAAAATATGTTTCTTTTACCTTTTTATAAGTTTCTGACATTCCTTGTTCGTCTTTATCAAATGTATATAAATCAAACATCAAGAATTCTTTTCCTCTTAATAAATATCCTCTATTTCTTATTTCATTTCTAAATTTAGGTCCTATTTGATAAAAACCTACAGGCATTTGCTTATGAGAAGTTATTCTGTTTTCAATGAACATTGTTGTAGCCTCTTCTGCTGTTGGTGCTAAACAATATGTTCCTTTATCTGTTTCAGAAATCATAGTAACTCCTTCTTCTAGGTATTTATCATATCTTCCTGATCTTTTCCATATTTCGTCTTGTTGTATTATTGGCATCTGTACTTCTATAAAATCTGCTCTGTTAAAATTTTTCTTTATTATCTCTTCTATATTATCTTGAACTTTTAATGGAATATTATCATAAGCATATACACCACTTCCATATTGTTTTATTTGTCCTGTTTGCATTAATATATCTTGTGCTGGATACATTTCATCTAAGTTGCTTAATTTAACATTTTTCATTCCCATTTTTGATATTCTCATTTAAATTCCTCCTTATAATTGTGCTTTAACCTTTTCTAGCATATTTTTATATTTTTCTAATTTTGCTTTTTCCTCTTCTATTTTGCTTTTTGGTGCTTTATTTATAAATCCTTCATTTGAAAGCATTTTTTCACATCTTAATACTTCAGCTTCTAGTTTCTTCTTTTCTTCCGTAAGTCTTTCTTTTTCTTTTTCAATATCTATTAATCCTTCATTTGGCATATATAATTCTATTCCATCTTCTAAAATACTTATTGCATTTTCTTTTATTCCTTGTTTATCTTTTTGTATGAAAAGTTCGTCTCCAAATCCTAATTTTAATAAAAAGTCCTTTGCTTCTTTGATTTGTGTTTCAAATTTTTGAGTTACAAATATTAAATTTGATTTTTTAGATGGATGCACATTCATATTTGCTCTTGTATTTCTTATTCCTATTATTATCCTTTTTAATCTTTCAACAAATTCTCCTTCATTTACAAATTCAATTTCTTGTAAAGTCTCTGGCCAATCTGATATTATTAAATCTTTATTATTATATTGTATTAATTCTCTATATATTTCTGTGGTTACAAATGGCATAAATGGATGTAATAATTTCATTGAATTTCTAAATACATAATCTAATACATATGAAACCTTAACCTTTTCTTCATATATATCACTATATAATCTTGGTTTTACCATTTCTATATACCAGTCGCAAAATTCATTCCATATAAAATTATATATTTTATCTAATGCAACTCCTAGATCATAATTTTCTATATTATTTGTTATTTCTGAAATCAACATTTCTACTTTATTTATAATCCATTTATCTTCTATATTTAAATATTCTTCCTGATGTCTTTTTGTTTCGTCATTATATACTTTTTCTTTAAATTTAATAACATCTTCATCATTTACATTATGGTTTTTTATAAATTTTGTTGCATTCCATATCTTATTAGCAAAATTTGATGCTTGCTCTAATTTTTCAGGCATATATCTAATATCATTTCCCATAGTTGTTCCTGAAATAACTGCAAATCTTAAACTATCAGCTCCATATTTATCTATTATCTCGATTGGATCTATACCATTACCTAGTGTTTTTGACATCTTTCTTCCTTGACTATCACGCACCATACCATGTATTAAAATGTCTTTGAATGGTACCTCATCTGTGAATTCTAAGCCTTGTGTCATCATTCTAGATACCCAGAATGTAATAATATCAAAGCCTGTTACTAATACATTTGTTGGATAAAATGTTTTATAATCTTCTGATTCTTTATTTGGCCAACCTAATGTTGAAAATGGCCATAATGCTGAACTAAACCATGTATCTAATGTGTCTGAATCTTGATGTAATTTAGTACTTCCACATTTTTCACATTTCTCTGGAGCTTTTTTATCAACATTTATATGTCCACATTCATCACAATAATATGCTGGTATTTGATGTCCCCACCATAATTGCCTAGATATACACCAATCTTGAATGTTATCTAACCAATTAAAATATTGTTTTTCATATTTTTTCGGTATAAAATTAGCTTCACCATTTCGTACAGAATCAGCAGCTCTTTTTGCCAATTTTTTCATTGATACAAACCATTGCTCTGATATTTTAGGTTCTATTGTTGTTTTACATCTTTCGCATTTACCAACATTGTGTGTGTAATCTTCTGTTTTTACTAAGTTTCCTAATTCTTCTAATTTTTTTACAATTGCTTTTCTAGCTTCTAATAATCCCATGCCTTTGTATTCTGGAACTAAATCTCTCATCTTATTGTTTTCATCAAATACTTCTATAATTTCTAGATTATGTCTTAATCCTGCTTGATAATCATTCATATCATGTGCAGGAGTAATTTTAACACATCCTGTTCCAAATTCTTTTTCTACAAATTCATCTGCTATAATAGGAATTTCTTTGTTCATAATTGGTAAAATACATGTTTTTCCAATCAAATTTTTATATCTTTCATCTTCTGGATGAACAGCTACTGCAGTATCTCCTAGCATTGTTTCTGGTCTTGTTGTAGCAACAACAATATATTTATCTTCACCTGTTACTTTATATTTAATATGCCATAAATGAGATGCTTCTTCTTTATACTCAACCTCAGCATCTGATATTGATGTCTTACATTTTGGGCAATAGTTTATCATTCTTGTTCCTTTATATATTAACCCTTTATTGTATAAATCAATAAATTGCTCTAATACTGCTTCTGAAAGTCCTTCATCTAGAGTAAATCTTTTTCTAGACCAATCACAAGAACAACCTAATTTTTTTTGTTGCTGTTCAATAGTTCCACCATAAAGCTTAGTCCACTGCCATGCTTCTTCTAAAAATTTTTCTCTTCCTAGTTCTTCTTTGCTTTTTCCTTCATTTCTTAATTTTTCAACAACTTTCATTTCTGTTGAAATAGCTGCATGATCTGTTCCTGGAAGCCATAATGTATTAAATCCTTGCATTCTTTTAAATCTAATTAAAATATCTTGAATAGTATCATCTAATGCATGTCCCATGTGTAGCTTACCTGTTACATTTGGTGGTGGCATTACAATACAAAAACTTTCTTTGTTTTTGTCCATATTGGGCTTAAAATATCCTTTTTCTTCCCATTCTTTATATAATTTGTCTTCAAATTCTTGTGGATTATATTTGTTACTTAATTTTTCACTCATTTAAAGTTCCTCCTTAATTATAAAATTTAATTGAATATTGACATTCAAATATATTATCTTTTTCTATTTCAATAATATTTGCTTTTTCTTTATAAATTTGTGTACTATCTATTCTATCTGCTGTATTTTGCCATGGTTCAATACAGACAAATGGAGCTCCTTTTTTTGACCATAATGCTAAATATGGAAATCCAGTAAAATCAAATTCTAATATTTTTTTATTAACTTTCTTGTTTTGTAATATTATTTTATTTGATTTTATATTTTTCATAATTATTGCATCATTATCAAATATATTTTTTTCCAAATAAATCTTATTGTTATTTAAGATGTTTTTAGCTTTTTCTGTATCTATTAATCCATTTTTTAATTTTAAAAATTCAATATTATCTTCTTTTTCTTGGAAATTAATTTCATACTCTTCCTTACTATATTCACAATTAAATGCAGGATGTCCTCCTAAACCGAAATATATTTTTTTGTCATCTACATTTTTAACTTCGTATTTTACTATTAATGTATTTTCAGCAATTTCATATATAATATGTAATTCAAATTTATATGGATATCGTTTTAATGTATCTTCATTATATTTTAATACATAATGATGTTTATTGGCTGTTTTTAATATTTCTTCAAATTCCATGTCTCTTGCAAATCCATGTTGTGTCATTTGGTATGCTTTTCCTTCTATTTGCGTTTTTGAATCTTTTAATTGACCAACTATTGGAAATAATACAGGTGCTTGTCTTTTCCAATATATATTTCCATCAGCATCTAATATTTTTTCACCTTGGAACAACCTCTCTTTACCATTACATTGTATACTAGTTAACTCTGCTCCTAATTTTTTAGTTTGTATTTTTAACATTTCCATACCTCCTAAATATTATTAAAACTCGCACTCATACTATTGTTTAGTATAAGGGCGAGTTTTTTTCTCACGGTACCACCTTAATTATTATCTACATTTATATAGATAATATCTCTTTTACTTTAACGCAGTATTACGGATAATCTTAAGTTTATTTTCGGATTATCAACTCTAAAGTTACTTTCCATTTATCTTTATTTTAGAAGCTTTCAGCCAACGGCTTCTATTCTCTTTAAATTAGTTTTAAATGTACTTCTCTTTTTCTTTGTTTTTAGTTATTAAAATTATTTTATATGTTATACATTATACATCCTTTTATTAATTTTGTTCATCTTTGATATTTTACCATGGAATCACGCTTACGTCAACTTTCATTATTTATATTTTGTATAAATAACTTTAAGCTTTATTTCAAGCTGTTTGCTTATTATTATAAAAAGCATATTGCTTTATTAACAATACGCTTTTTTAATTTATATTACATTGCTTTTCTGAATAATTCTATAAAATCTTCTTTAGACGTTTTTCTTGGATTTCCTGGTTTGCAAGGATCTTTCATTGCTTTTTCTGCAAGCATTTCAAAATCTTCTTCTTTTGCACCATAATCTTTTATTGTAGTTGTAATTCCTACTTCTTCTGATAAGTCTTTTACTTTATTTACTAATGTTTTTATAACTTCTTCTTTTGTATATTTACTTGCTGGATATCCTAATTCTTCTAGTATTTCTCTATATCTTTCAACACATACTTCCCCATTATACTCTAAAACTAATGGTAATAACATTGCATTAGCAATTCCGTGTGGTGTATCGTAAACAGCTCCTAATTGATGAGCCATTGAGTGACATATTCCTAGTCCAACATTTGAGAATCCCATTCCTGCTATATATTGTGCCATTCCCATTTTTTCTACAGCTTCTGGTTCTTTTTCATTAACTGCTGATGCTAGATATTTAAATATCATTTTTATTGCTTTTATATGAAACATATCTGACATTTCATTATGGGCTAATGTAATATATCCTTCAAGTGCATGTGTTAATGCATCCATTCCTGTTGCTGCTGCTAATCCTTTTGGCATTGAAGCCATTAATTCTGAATCTATAATTGCTAATATTGGTATATCATTAGGGTCAACACATACCATTTTTATTTCTGCTTCTTCATCTGTTATGACATAGTTAATAGTAACTTCTGCTGCTGTTCCAGCTGTTGTTGGAAGAGCGATAATTGGCATTCCTCTATTTACTGTGTTTGAAAGTCCATTTAATGATTTTATATCTGCTCTATCAGGGTTTGTCATTACTATTGATATTCCTTTTGATGTATCTATACTTGATCCTCCTCCAACAGCTACAATTATATCTGCTCCTGATTTCTTACAAGCCTCTACTCCATCAGTTACATTTTTGATTGTTGGGTTTGGTTTTATTTCATCATATAATTCATAAGGAATTCTTGCACTTTCTAAAACCTCCTCAACTTTTTTAGTTACTCCTGCTTCAACTAATGATTTATCACTAACTAAAAATACTTTTTTAAATCCTCTTTTTTTTATTTCACCAGCAAGTTCTTCTCTTGCTCCTTTTCCAAAATATGATGTTTCGTTTAAAACAAATCTTTCTGACATTTTAAAATCCTCCTTGTTTTTTATTCAATTGTGTTATCAATTGTATTTTCTGCATTCTCTGCATCTTCTGTGTTTTCTGTTGTTCCTGTACTTTCAGCTCCATTATTAAAGTCTGATGGTATTTCAAAAACATCTTCTTTTACATCATAAGATAAATCTACTTTTACTAATTCTTCTTTATCTCCAATTTTAGTTTTTATATATTGTAATTTATCTCCTTTAAAGTAAAATTTTGTGCTAACTTCTTTATTTACAGTATCTTCATCTATATTAAATGCAAAATATGATATATCCTTATATTCTTCATATCTATATTTTTTACCATCAATATCTTCTTCACCTTTAGCTGGGTCTTGATTATTTGTAATAATTTCATTTATTTCATCTGTTAATTGTGTTAATTCTGTATCATTGTTTTCATATTCATAATATGTGTTAGTACTATATATCAAATAATATGTGTTTCCATCTTTTACAGTCTCAGCTATGTGTGTTCCGTTATTATAAGTATCAATATTTGCTTTATTATCTTTTCTTGAAATTGTATATTTACTGTCTTCATTTAATTCAAAAGATATTTTATATACATTATTTTTTGTCATCTTTTCATATATTTTTGCTAATCCTGTTGTTTGATTGCTATTCCCTGTATTTCTGTTTTTCACAACACAAAAAATCGCAATTCCTATAATTAACACTAAAATAACACTTATAATAATTACTCTCGTTTTCTTATTTTTCATCTTATTATTTTACATAATACATTATGATTAATAATATATTATGCCATCCTTTCTTTTTATAATATATTTTTTAATACAATTGTTTTTAATCTTGACATTTCTTGTAAAGTAGTCATTACTCCTTCGTTTCCTATTCCAGAATGTTTCCATCCACCAAATGGCATTTCGAATGAACGATAGAAGCTTGCACCATTTACAACTGCTCCACCACATTCTAATCTATCAGCTAATTTTACAGCTTTTGAATAATCTTTAGAAATAACACATCCACATAATCCATAAGATGATTGGTTAGCTATTTCTATAGCTTCATCTTCAGTATCAAATCCTATTACAGAAATTACTGGCCCAAATATTTCCATATCTTTAGCAACTTCCATATCTTTAGTTACATTGTCTAAGATTGTTGGATAATAATATGCATCTTCTCGTTTTCCTCCACATACTACTTTAGCTCCTTTAGCAACCATTTCATTTACTTGTTCTTCTATTCTTTTAGCTGCATTAATATTTATCATTGGTCCCATATCTGTATCTTCTTTCATTGGATTTCCAACTTTTAAATTGCTTATAACCTCTTTCATTCTTTCAATGAATTCTTGTTTTCTTGAATTATGGATTAAAAATCTTTTACTTGCACAACAAACTTGTCCGCCATTATATAATCTTCCCCATATAGTTTCTTTTACTGCTAAATCCATATCTCCATCTTCTAAGAAAATAAATGCATCATTTCCTCCAAGCTCTAACATAACATGTGTCAAATTTTTTGAAGCTGTTCCCATAGTTTGAATTCCTGCTGCTGTTCCTCCTGTCAAAGATACTAAATGTACTCCTGGATGTCTTGCTAATGCTTGACCAACTGTTGGTCCATCTCCTGTTAATATTTGTATACAGCCAGCTGGAACTCCTGCTTCTAACATCAATTTTACATATTCTATTAATGTTAGTGGATTATAATTTGATGGTTTTACAATTATACTATTTCCCATCATCAATGCTGGTGGTACTTTTTGGCAGAATAAGTCACTTGGAAAATTAAATGGTATTATTGCAGCAATAACTCCTATTGGATACCTTTTTGTTATTTGCATTGTTGTTTCTTGTCCAGCTTCTGCTCCTGCAGGAATGCTTTCGCCATATAAGTGTTTTGCTCTTTCAACAAATCCTCTTATTCCTATTTTTACATTTGCTATTTCTGCTCTAGCCTCTTTTATAGGTTTCCCTGTTTCATTTGACAAAAGTATTGCTAATCTTTCTTTATTTTCTTCTACTAAATTTACAAATTTATATAAAATTTCAGCTCTTTTATAAATTGATACTTTTTCCCAGTTTTTCTGTTCGATTTCTGCTACTTTAACAGCTTCATTTACATCTTCTTCAGTAACATTTGGAACTGTATCAATTAATTCTTGAGTCGCAGGATTTACAACTTCTATTTTTGCTCCATTTGAAGCTTCTTTCCATTCATATCCTATTAAATTTTTCATATTATTACTAGCCTCCTCTTTAATATTTTTGTCATTTATACTTTCTACTAGTTTATTCATATTTATAAAATTTTCATTTGTTTGTGGTTTTTTCCCTGCTCTTCATTTTGAAAAAGCTGTAAATGATAACATTAAACCACCTGTAGTATTTGCTCCATGATCTTTTACTCCATACTCTCCAAAAGTAAAAACAGTAATAAATGGCACTCCATTTGCTTCTTTTTTTAGTTGTTTGGCTACTTCATCTATTCTATCTCCAATTCCTAATCTTCTTCCTCCACAATGTACCAATAGATATGCTCCTATATCATCATTCATTTGTTTTTTTAATTGTTTCATTGTTCTTCCTGTTGAATCTATTAATTCATCTACAGATGCTTCCATCTGAATTATAGCAGTATTAACAGCTAAGTTAGCACCAATATTCATAGAACCATCTTCATTTCCATACATTGGATGACGAATAGCAATTAAGTCACCCAATCTATCTTTAACTCCTAATGGAGCTGTTATTGTTGATACTAGCAAATTGCTTCCTTCTAAATCTTTAATTTTCTTTCCTGTCCAAGCAGAATATTTTTTTATAGCAGGAACTCCATCAATTTCTACTAAAGTCCTATTTCCATTAATCTTTGTAATCACTCCTGAATTAACAGTTTCATGATATTCTCCTGTAAATTCATTTTTTATTTCTTTATCTGTATAGAAAAATGCTACTGCAACACCATCTGAAAAAATAGTATCATTTGTATATATGCTCCATTTTCCTTCAACAGTATTATCTGCGGCACTTCCTCCAAAGACAGGAACTCTACCTATTATGTCTTCAATACCTTTTATATAAAACTCTTCTTCTGCTGGAGATGCAACCATATAAAAATAATCTGGTAAATCATTTCTTCCTGATTTTTTCATAGCTTCTATGGCTACTTTTCTTCCTGTTTCTCTAGGGTCACTTCCTCTTTCTGAAGCAGCAACACTAACATCTGTATCAGGATCTCCTATTGCTAAAATTCCTGTAAATCCATTTTCAGAAGAAATAAATCCATCAGGTACTATAATTCCAGCACTTGATGTACATCCTATAATTGGTGCTGTACCAAGTTCTGATCTTGCTCCTTCCAAAACTTTTTTTACATCACAATCTACAGATGTATATAGAAATGCTACCTTTGTTTGAATTAAATCTATAACTGCTTTTTTTGCAGTTTCTTTTCCTTGTGTATAACTATCTTCATTTGTACTCCATGCTACATTTGATTTTAACATAATAATTCCTCCTTCGTATTTTATTATACCCAAATTATACCAATAATATTTTTCTATAACAATAAAAAAGTCAAAATGTAATATAATTGTAACAAAAAAGACGTCTTTAAGTTTATAAAACTCAACTGACATCTTTTTATATTTTATATTAATCTCCTAGGCATATTCCTATATCTCTTGCTGTCTTTACTAATTCATGATCCATTGTTACATATCTTACATTACTTTCTGCAGTTCCACCTTGTACAGCTCCTATTTCTTTATTTTCTCCAACTACAATTTCTAATGGAACACAATCTAATTTTCCATTTTTTATAACAGTTAATACTCCAAATTTTCCTTCCATTGCTAATTCCATTGCCTTTGCTCCATATTTAGTTGATAATACTCTATCATAAGCTGTTGGAGTTCCACCTCTTTGCATATATCCTAAAATTGTACATCTTGATTCTAACCCTGTTAACTCTTGCAATTTTTTTGCAACTCTAGTTCCTTCTCCTCCGAATTTTATACTAATTCCAGCATGTTCATCGATTCCTTCCGCTGAATGTGATACAGCTTGTTCATCTATAGGATGAGCTCCCTCTGATACTACAACTATACTAAATTTTTTCCCTGCTGCTTTTCTTTTATTTATTGCTTCTGCTGCCTTATTAATATCATAAGGAATCTCTGGTATTAATGCTACATCTGCACCACCAGAAATAGCTGATTCTAACGCTATCCAACCTGCAAACCTTCCCATAACTTCTAATACCATAATTCTATCATGTGTTTCGGCTGTTGTATGAAGTCTGTCTATTGCCTCTGTAGCTACATGTACAGCTGTATTGTACCCAAATGTTATATCAGTACAAGCCACATCATTATCTATAGTTTTTGGAACTCCTATTGTATTGATTCCTTTTAAATATAAATCTCTTGCAGACTTTTGCGTGCTGTCTCCTCCTAATGTAAACACACAATCAAATCCTGCCTCTTTGACATTTTGAACACATTTATCTGATAAATCTTCATAAGTAACAGTTCCATCCTCATGCTCTACTTTATAATGAAATACAATTGCATTTGTTGATGAACCAATTATAGACCCTCCCTTAGGTAATATTCCTGAAGCTAAATTATTTCCATCTAATCTTATGTAATCATTTTTTACTAATCCTCTATATCCATCAATATATCCATAACATTCTATTCCATTTGTTTCACAGGTTTTTTTTATTGCTCTTATTACTGCATTAAATCCAGCTACATCTCCTCCATTTGCTAATATTGCTACTTTTTTTAACATTCAACTCATTCCTTTCTTTGTTTTCTTTGGATTTTCTCTTTTCCTATTATACCAATATTAGAGAAAAATACAACATCTTTTTCTAATTTATTGTAAATTTACATAAAATATAATCAATTAATAATGGCTAAATAGCTGTTTAGTAACTGTTAACACATCATACAAACGAAAGAAAGAGGTAAAATTATGAAGAAAATGATGATGTTCCTTTTGAAGATAAAGATGGAGTCAGAAAAAAGATTCAAAAATCCGGACTCGAAAATTGGGATAAAATCAATAAAGAGGTATTGTCTTTCAGAGCTAGCGATGCTTTTAAATATAAACCTCAAGGACATTATTATCTTGATAGATGGTATGTCAAAGTTTATTCATTTGAAGCCCCAAATAACTTTTATTCAGCCGTAATGTTGAATAATGAGGAGAGCTCAGTAATGTTGATTCATAACACTGGCTCTGTAGGGATTAGTTTTGCTGATGTGTTATCAGTAACACATGGAAAGTTTTATGGCTTAACAAGCCAACATATTATTTTCCAAGAATCAAATAAATCGTTGACAGCAGTCCCTGTTGATGGCGATAATACCTGGTACGATGAAAGCAATAGCTTAAAGTTTTCTGAGTTGTCAGGTGTTGAAAGAAAGACACTTATCAAACCTATTAGTTCCTGCAGGTACAATTTTTCAGAGCCTAAAAACTCCGAAAAATAATACAATAGTAAGTAACTAAAAAAACTTGTGTTAAAAGAGTAGCCCCCATAAACTATTTTATAGTTTATGGGGGCTTTTTTTATTTAGCATAATCTACTATTCTTGTTTCTCTTATAACATTAACTTTTATTTGTCCTGGATAATCCATTTCTTTTTCAATTTTCTTTGAAACCTCACGTGCTAATATAGTCATTTTATCATCAGAAATCTTGTCTGGTTTTACAATAACTCTTATTTCTCTTCCTGCTTGTATTGCAAACGATTTATCAACACCTTCAAATGAATCAGCTATTTCTTCAAGATTTTGTAATCTCTTGATATATGCTTCTAGTGTTTCTCTTCTTGCTCCTGGTCTTGAAGCTGATATAGCATCAGCTGCTTGTACCAAGACAGCTTCTAATGTCTGTGGTTCTACATCTCCATGATGTGCTTCTACTGCATTTACTACTAGTGGATTTTCTTTGTATTTTTTCAATATTTCTACACCTATTTCTACATGTGTTCCTTCCATATCATGGTCTAATGCTTTTCCAATATCATGTAATAGACCAGCTCTTCTAGCTCTCTTTGCATCCAATCCTAATTCTTCTGCCATAATTCTTGCTAAATTTGATACTTCTATTGAATGGTTTAATACATTTTGTCCATAGCTTGTTCTATATTTTAGTTTTCCTATTAATTTAACTAAATCTGGATGTAATCCTATTACTCCTGTTTCTAGAACAGCTCTTTCACCTTCTTCTTTTATGGTTTCATCTAATTCTTCTTTTGCTTTTTCAACCATTTCTTCAATTTTCGCTGGGTGAATTCTTCCGTCATCAATCAATTTTTCTAGAGCTATTCTTGCAACTTCTCTTCTTAATGGGTCAAAACCTGATAGTACTACAGCTTCTGGTGTATCATCAATGATCAAATCAATTCCTGTTAATGTTTCTAGTGCTTTTATGTTTCTAACTTCTCTACATATAATTATTCCTTTAATATCATAATTTGG
>JABLTL010166839.1_pt1 | contig 17948 bp, 5 predicted proteins | sample 7160151 | NCBI WGS metagenome assembly JABLTL01 (sample SAMN14651223, study PRJNA627086) | human gut metagenome | isolation source: feces | host: Homo sapiens
CTGGCGAATCGAGAAACCATAAGTTTCTTTTTCCACCGTCGAGCCGTCGGTGATACTGGTGGTGAAGTAGGCCGCGGGATCTTTGACCTCCGGGACAGTGATGGCGTCAGTGGGGGTGCGGTCGGGGATCTGTCCACCGGAGCCGCCGCCGTTATCCACAATATCCAAGATGTCATCAATATTGCCCCGGCCCTCTGACGTTGTACCGTCGCCGGAGGAGGGATCATCCTTGTCAGGCGTCTGGGTATCCTGCCGTCCGTCCTGCCGGTCGTCCTCCGGCGTCTGATCCTGCACAGTCTGCTGATCCTCCGGCGTATCCGGCTCCTCCGGCATATCCGGTTCGTCCGGCGTATCATTTTCCTGGTCCTCTCCGTCGTTGGCACTGTCCATACCCGCGATGCGGTCGCCGTCATACAGCACCTCGCCCTGCGAGAGCAGCATACGGGACGCCGCGTGGGCCTCCTCCTGGGGTGCGCGGCCGGTTTGCAACTGCGTCACGCACAGCACCGTCGCCAGACACAGAAGCAGGGCAACAGCGGTCTGTATGACGCTTCCCAGTCTTTTTTTCATGTTTCACGCTCCTCTTGTAAACGCCACAGGAAGGGGGTGGTGTTTCACCTCCCCCTTCTTGCGGGTATTACGCTTCTTTCTTCTGTTTGGCACGCCGCATGGCGATAAACCAGCGGATCACAAAGGTGATAACGCCTGCCGCGGCCAGAATACCCAGGCTGATCCAGACGATGCTCCAATCGAAGGGCTGCGTGTCCTCCGTTTGTACCTCATCCGGCACCAGCAGCTGGTCGGTCGGAACCTTCTCACCGTTTGCGCCGGTGGTCTGCTCCAGCAGTTCCTTATAGCGGGCAGAAGCATCCTGCAGCTGCTGCACCAGCTTGGCGTCCACCAACTTCTTCTGCGTGACCGTCAGCTTGTTATAGGCCTCGGTTGCTTTCTGGATGGCGTCATAGCTGTCCTTTGTCACCGTGCCGATTGCCTTGATCAGATCCTCCGCCGCCTTGGCTGCCGCGTAATTCGTCTCGTAGGTCTGATAGGCAGCCGTCGCGGCCTGCAAATCGGCGTAATTGGTCACCATCTTCTTCTGATCCGACGTCAGCTTATTGTAGGCGTCCTGCGCGGTCTGGATCTTCTTTTTGACTGTGTCGGCCTCCGTTCTGGTCATGCCCTCGTTTACCTTGCCGATGTCCTTGATAAGATCTATGACCGTCTTGGCCGCCGCATAGTTCTGCTCATAGGTCTTATAGGCGGTACCCGCAGCCTGCAAAGCCGCGTAGTTGGTCACCAGCTTTTTCTGATCGTCCGACAGATTGCCGTAGGCGGCCTGAGCGCGCTGGATCTTCGACTTTACCTGAGCCGCTTCCTGCTCGGTCATAACGGTCTTGACTGTGCCGACAGACCTGATCAGCTCCATCACGACCCCGGCGCAGTAGCCGTTCAGCGCCTTGGCCGCGCCGTCCTTGTCCACGCTGCTCTCCAGTTCCTTGCGGGCCGTCGCGGCAAGACTGTTCAGCGGCGTTTTCAGGTCCGTATACTTGTTCTGATCCTCGCTGCTCCACTTATTCAGATTCTCCACGGCTTTTGTGTAAACAGCCAGAAGTTCCTTGGCCGCGGCGCAGCTTGCCACCTGAGCCTCATCCAGCAGTTCTTTCTGTTCCTTGGTCAGTCCGCTGATAGCCGCGGATGCCTGCTCGATTACCTGAGAGAGCTTGTTCAGTTCGCCCAGCGTGGTCTTGCCCGCGGTGAAGTTGAGCTTCTCCAGCAGGAGCCGCGCCACACCGGCAGAATAGTCGTTCAACACCTTGGCCATTCCGGCAGCATCGGTGCAGCCTTCCAGCTTTGTACGGGTCTCCGTCGCCAGCTTACCGATCTCGGTTTTCACTGCGGAATACTTGTCCGTATCGCTGTCTACCCACTGGTTCAGCGATTCAAGATCGCGCTCATAGGTGGCCAGCAGATTCTGCGCGTCCGTCAGTTTTTTGCCGTTGGCCAGATGCGTCTTCTGTGCCGCGGTCAGCTCCTTATAGGCCGCCGTTACCTCCGGCAGCGTGGAAGAAAGCTCTTTTATGGTCATGCCGGTCTTGACCCGTGCCCTGATCAGCAGATCCACCACACCGGCAGAGAACTGATCCAGCACCGTATCCGTATCCGCAGACTTGGTACAGGCCTCGATGGCGGCCGTCTGTGTTTCATACAGCTTGTCCAGCTGCTCTGTAATATCCTTATAATTCTTCTTTGCGCTGCCATACAGCTTATCCAGCTGCTTCAGTGCGGCTTCCTTTGCCGCTGCCAGCAGATCGTCCGCGCTCATGCGCCCCAGCACCTTTTCATAGGCGGCGGTCATTTCCTCAGTGGTCTTGGAAGTACGGATGGTCTCCGCCGCCTCGGCCAGCAGCTTTTCGATCTCCTCACACTGGGCCGCGGTGGCGATAGGCTTGATCTCTCGCTCGTAGCGGTCGTTCAGGTAGCCGACCACCTCCTCGCGGCTCTGCTGCTCCAGAAGCTGCCAGTCAAACAGAGGATAGCCGCTGTTGACGCCGCCGATGCTGTCCACCAGACCCTCAAACAGCGTATCCGCCGTCAGCTCCGCACTTTCCTTCACGCTGTCGCCCTGACTGCACTTCCAGCCCATCACGAACCGGCAGGCGCCCTTGCGCACTGTCAGGCCCGTATAATACTGGCCGTCTATGGGATAGCCTGCCAGAGAGCCTACCAGCGTAGTGGCCGTGCCTACCTGCAAAGCGCCCGCGTTATAGCAGTTCTCCAATGTCAGGCCTTTATTGCCGTACAACGAGCTGGCAGAGTATTCGCCCTTCTCGCCGCCCAGGATACCGCCGACGATGGCGCTGCCCGCCACGGCGCCGGTATTATAGCAGCTGCTTACCGTGACGCTGCCTGTCGGCGCAAGGCCGATGATGCCGCCTGTGCCGCCCTTTCTCAGCAGTACTCCGCCGGTATCATTGGACACCGCGCCCTGATTGGCGCACTGGTTCAGCGTGATAGTCACGCCGCCGGCGCCGGCATTACCGACGATACCGCCCACGCCAGCCGCCCTGCCTGCATAGACCGTACCGGTATTGACACAGCGTTCCAGCCGTGCGCTGCCGTCGATAAAGCCCACGATGCCACCCTGACCGCCGTCACCACCGAAACCACCCAGATAGTAGGCGCCCGGCTCGAAGGAGGTATAGACCCGGCTCTCATTCCGACAGTCCGTGATCTCATGGCTGCCGCTGCCGGAGAGACGGCCCACCAGACCGCCCACCGAGGTACGTTGTGCCATCTGATCGTTGACAAAGGATACGGAGATATCTACCTGCGACACACAGTTGCGGATGGTCACGCCGCTGCCCTCGCCGCTGCCCAGCAGACCGCCGATGATATAACCTGTCGTCGTATCGTAAGATTTGACGCCGGTCAGCTCGATGCTGCCCCGCACCGTCAGGTTCTCAATGACCGCGTCCTGCGCCACGCCGAACAGGCCCAGCTTCTGGCGTCCGCCCAGAGACGTGATATACAGGCCGGACACTGTGTGGCCCTGTCCGTCGAAGGTACCGGTATAGGCACGCTGCCCATTGCTGCTGAGGGCGCCGATAACCGGCCACCGGCAATAGCCGAGGTCGATATCCGCTGTCAGCACCGCGCAGTAGCCTGCGCTCTCCATCTGGTTATTCACCGCGTAGGCCAGCCATGCCAGTTCCTGCGCCGTTCCGATCTGATAGGGATCGTCCTCCGTTCCCGTGCCGTGAGGCTGGCTGGGGGTACCATCCCAACCGTCCTCGGCACGGGCGGAATCCAGCAGTTTTTTCAGCTTGCCGCCGGCAGAGGTATAGGCCTGCTCAATGGCAGTCAGGCCCTCCTGCCGTGCCTGCTCTATGGCGGCGTAGTCGGTCAACTCGTCCAGCTCCACCGCTGCCGCCGTCTCAATAGCGGCTTTGCCGCGCTCCAGCGCGTCGTTCAGCAGCGTTTTGTGTTCCTTGTCGAAGCCGCTAATGTCGCCCAGCTGGGTCGTCAGCTCCGCGATGCGCTGCTGTGCCAGTGTATCCAGCTCCTGCCGCGCCGTATCGCGGGCCTTTTGCAGCGCTGCCGCTGCCGCCGCGTCCATGTCCGGCGCCGTATCGCCCTCCGTGAAGGTGGCTGTCAGATCGGTCAGTGCCTTTCCGGCGTCGGCGTAAAGGATGTCCACTTCTTCTGCAGAGGCAGCCTGATCCAGCTTCAGCTTCCAGCTCTCATAGGCCGCCAGCAGCGTAGCCATGTCCTCCTGAGAATACTTCTTATTGGTGATGAATCTGTTATAGAGATCCTGCTGTGCTTTCTTCGGGTATGTGATGATCTGAAGCAGCTTACCATCCTCGCCTAAATAGTCCCGCCGAATTTCATTGATTTTGGCAATGGTATCCGCGCTCTTGATCTCTTCCTCTGCCGCGGCCAGCAGCGCGTTGACCTCCGCCTGCTCCTCAGCCGCGTACACGCGGCTGTCCACATAGGCACGGAGATCGGCCAGCAGCTGCTCGCCACCGGCATCCGTGCCGCTCAGTACCGCGGCAAGCTGCTCCTCACATTCCTGCACCAGCGCATCCGCGTCGCCGTCGGCCAGCTCAATGCGCTCTATGTACGACAGCACGATGCCGTTATAGAGGATGCTCTGCTCCGGACCATAGACCTTATAATTCTCGTCGCCGGGACGGATCAGCTTTGCCAGCAGCTGCGCTGTGGCGCTGACCTTATCCCAGCTGCCGCTGGCCATGGTGAAGGAAGGTGTCACGCAGGACACACGGGCCGCGTCGTGGCTGTTGGTATTCGCCACGTCCACTACGCCCCACAGCGTATTGGCGGACGCGCTCTGCACGTGCCGGATCTCGCCGCTGTACCATTCGCCCACGATACCGCCTACGCCCTGTGCCGTGGCATCACCGTTATCCGTCACATTGCCGGTATTATAGGCGTAGGACAGGGTGCAGGGGCCGGTGAGACCCGTATTGTTGGCGGTATCAATATAGCCCACGATACCACCCGCGCCATAGCCCATGGCTGGCGAGCCGCTGCCGCTGACAGGCCCTTTGTTCAGCACGTTCATGATGATAACATCCAGCACATTGCCGGAGATATATTTATCCTGACTGACCCAACCGACGATACCGCCCACACGGCTTTCGCCCTGAACGGCGCTGCTGTTCTCGCACAGACGCACCTGTGCATAATCTGTCAGCAGACCCACAATGCCGCCCACACCCTGAACGCCATTGACCACACCCTCGCTGCCGTTGGTGCAGTAGCGGATCACACTTCCCTGACGAGCCACACCTACGATGCCGCCCGCGTAGTTGATATTCTTCCGACTACCCACCGTGCCGTAGTTATTGCAGCTGTCTATTATGGCGTTTACCGCCGTTTTACCAGCGATGCCGCCCGCCACAGCACTGTAATTCGTGCCAGCATTGCCGATATACACCGACGAGGAGCACTGAAAAACGGTACCCATACAGTAGCCTGCAATGCCGCCCGCTCCCACATTGTCGACGCCATTGCCGGAAACGCTTACTATGGAGATCGTGCCGGCTACCTTTAGGTGCTCCACTATGCCGGACTTTCCAATTACACCGAACAGCCCCGCATAGCTTTCATTGGATATATGCAGCCCATGGACGATGCTGTTGCACCCGTCAAACATGCCTTGATAGCTCTTGGCGGCAGTACCGATAGGTGTCCATGGGTGGCCGTTCAGGTCGATATCAGCCGTCAGCTTGGCGCACAGCGTTATCTTTCCGCTATTGACCCGATTGGCAAACCACGCCAGCTCCGCGCCAGTGCCAATGAGATACGGCTTCTCCTTCGTACCGCTGCCGGAGGGTTGGGTCTTTGTTTCGCCGTCCCACTTGTTTTCCTCCGGGACATCGTTGGCCTGTACGGCCACTTGCAAGCCCTCCACGATCTGCCGCATAGCGGCCTCACAGTTTTCGGCCAGCGCGTCTACTTCCGCTGTGGTCTTGCAGTCGTTCAGTGCCGTCAGGGCTGTGGCCTGCTGCTGTTCCAGCGTCTCGCGAGCCGTGTCCAGCTGCTCGCGGCCCGTCATGGTCAAGGACAGCCAGACGCCCCGGCTGCTCTCATCAAAGGCAGCTTCCTTCTCCTCCAGCTGTTTCAGATACTTCTCATACAACGTCTGGATGCGCCGGATGGCAGACTGCTTTTCCTCCGCCATCAGCTCCGTATATATTTTGGCAGGAATGGCCGCCATGTCCGTCATCAGCTCCGACAGCAGCGGCAGTTCTTCTGCCGTCCGGGCAGCGGCAATGGCCGCCAACGCGTCGTTGTAGAGCTTCGTCAGTGCCGCCCAATTCTCTGGTTCATAGGAAGCTTCCCGGTATTGGCTCCATACCTCCGCAAGCTGAGACTTCAATGCCTCCTTCTTGCTGTCCAGCTCTGTATCCGGCGCCTGAGGCTGGGTCAGCTCCCAACGCAGCAGCGGCCAGCCGCCGTTTTCCTTCGTCAGTAAAAAGCCGTTGGGATCGTCCGCCGCCGTGCCGTCGTTCAAGGCTGCCAGCACAGTATTGGTATCCGTCTCCTCAAACCGTCCCCCGGCAAGGGCGGTATCGGTCTCAAACGCCTTGCCCGACCAGAACAGTGCCTTGCTCTCCGCACTGAATGTACCCTGACCGCACAATGCCCCGACCTTTTCACCGCTGACGGTCCTTACCTCGCCCCAGCCCGGCAGGGCGGAGGTTTCCGTATTCTCCACAGCGGACGATACGGCGGCATAGCTATACGCTGCCGTACATTCCGCCTGTTCCGCCAGCTGGCCCATCAGGCCGCCCGTGCACACACCACCCAGCACATCGCCGGACTGATAGCTCCGCTGGATCGTGACGCTGCCGGACAGGACGCTGCCCAGCAGGCCGCCTGCGGCGGCGCTTTTCAGCGCCTTTACCGCACCCGCATCCGCGCAGCCTGTCAGGGACAGCGTACCGTCGGTGACGCTGCCCACAAGGCCGCCCACATGGCTGTCGGCGCTGGAGACGCTGATCTGTACCTCACTGCGGCAGCCGCTTACCGTGGTATCGCCGGACACCGTACCGGCCAGCGCGCCCACGTTCTTGGCGGGACTGTCCTCTGCGGCGGCCAACTCACCGGTAAGCCGCAGGTCCTGGATCACCGCACCGTTCAGGACGCGGAACAGACCCCACGACACATCCGTATCGTCCGCGTCCGCCGTGACATGGAGCGCCAGCGTCACCGTATGATACGCACCGTCAAAGCTGCCGGTGAACGTCTGGGCGTAGGGCACGTCCACCGTGATATCCGCACCGAGACGGTATGCGCCGTCTGATGTCATGGTGGCAAATTCCTGCGGCGTGGTAATAACTGTTGCCTCCTGCGCCGCCGTGTTGTTGTCAGACGATTCCAGCGCCAGCGCCGAGACCGGCAGCAGGCTCACCGTCATGACACAGGCCAGCAGCAGGGCTGTGATCCTCGTTCTCATCGCTTTTCTCCATTGCATTGCCGCTTATAGCCATTTGGCATACAGCGTCATATCTTTCTTTACCTTGTCCGTATCAAAATCCCATGGTCTGGTGCAGGCAGTATCCTGATACCAGCCGCCGAAGCCGCAGCCCTCCTTCTCCGGGACGGGAGGACGGGTCAGCCTCTCGCCGCGCTTGGCCTTGCGGCTGCCGATGGCCGTACCGCCGAAGGTCTCAAACTTCACCGTCTTCCGGCCCAGCAGCAAGAGCAGAACCACCGCCAGCAGCACCGCCCCCAGCGCGAGCCAGCCCCACAGCGGCATATGGAAACCCTGAGCGGGCAGCTGGGAGGCGTCCACCCACTTGGCGTACAGCGTCATGCTGCCCTGCACCGTGTCCTTATCAAAATCCCACTCCTGGGTAATATCGAAGTCACTGTACCAGCCGGCCAGCGCGAAGCCCTCCTTGGTGGGGTCCTCCGGGCGGGTCACCTTCTGGCCCAGCTTCACCTTCTGGTCCGGAACGGAGCTGCCGCCGTTGCTCTCGAACCGCACGGTGCATTCGTCCGTTACCACCACGGTCACGTCACGGCCGGTGGTGGCGTAGCTGTCCATGCCGCCCTCAACAGCAACCTGCATTTCCGTGTTGCGGATCACAGAGGAACCGGAGGTGCCGATGACCTTCAGCTGGAACGTGCCGATCATGGTGGAGGCGTCCCAGTTCTCGCCGCCGCCCATGGACACGAAGTTCATGTAGAACGACCGCAGGCCACCCCGCAGGGCGATGTCCGTCGTCTCGATGGAAGCCGCCGTCATGGCGCTGTTCTCCACCAGTTCGAAAAATTCAGGGTCGTAGCACAGCTCGTCCTGCATGGCGTACATGGTGTAGCCCTCGTCCGCGTCGGTACGCTTCAGGGCCAGCGCCACCGTAACGATATCGCCGGGGGCGGCCTGCTTCGTGTCGCTGCCGTCGATGGACAGCTCAAATAGGTATGACTGACTCTCGTCCACGGCCATAACCGGGACGACTGCCGCCAGCAGCGTCAGGGCCGCCAGCAGCGCGCATAACAGTTTCTTCATTTCGTGGTTCTCCTTCTGCTTCTTTTTATTCAGAAATTCGTTTTTATTCCTCTTTTCCCGCGTCTCAAGAGACACATAAACAAACCTCCGAAAAACGGGGTATTTCCCCTGCCCCTTTCGGGGCAGGGGAAATCATGCACGATATGGACAGTATTCGCCCTATAGAGGGGGTTACTTGATCGAGGCCACAACAGCCGCAGCATCCAGCGAGCTGACAGTCTTGTCGTTGTTCACGTCAGCAGCCAGGAACATTTTCATGGTGGTCGTATCGAAGCTGTCGTACTTGGTGTTGTAGATGTTGTACACCAGCTGGGCGTCGTTGATATCCACCAGTCCGGTGCCGTTCACATCGCCGTTCACGTTGAAGGTCTCCGCACTGCCTTCTACCTCGGTGATCTTGCCGTCCGCTTCGGCTTCGGCCGTTACCTCTGCCAAGGACTTATCGGAAATGACCAGATAGGCATAGGCACCACCGTAACGATCCGCGTTCTGGAACATGGCGTTATTGCCGTAGGCCAGCACCTTACCCTCGGCCAGTGTTACACCTTTGTTCAGCTTGGCGGTGATCAGGAACACGGCTTTGCCATCCAGCGTCACATACTCATTGACTTCAATGGTGTACTTGGTCTCGATGGCCTTCTTCTCCACGGTGATGGTGATCACATCACCGGCCTTGATATCCGCACCCGCGATGGTGTAGGTGCCCTCGGGATTCTCCGTGACGGTGACGGCGGTACCGTCCGCCTTGGCAGCCGTTACGGTGTAGGTATAGCCTGTCACCTTGTTGATCTTGAACACGAAGTTCTGACCGGGGGTCGCCGTTCGGGTCGCCTGGCCGCCTTCAACATCCTCCGCGCCATTGCCGGCAAAGATGATCTGAGCCTCATTTTTGCTCTCGTTCACGGTGATGACAATGTCGCCGGTGATCTTATTGCCATCGATGGTGTAGGCCTTCGTAGCCTCATCATAAGCAGGCACGACCTTCTCACCGCCTACGGTGACCGTCATGTCGTAGACATAACCGGTCTCCCCATTCAGCGTGAATTTGTAATCCGTACCGTAAGTGGCGGTCGCACCACTCAGGGTAACATCGTCCTTGCCAGTACCTTCCTTGGTGACAGTATAGGTCTTGCCCACAGCGGTGATCACGATCTCGCCGGTGATCTCATCCTTAGGAATTGTGTAGGAACCGTCTGCATTGCGCGTCGGCTCCTTTTCCTCGCCTTCGCCGATTTTATACTTCACATCCATGTAAGTGCCGTCCAGACCATTCTTCAGTGTGAAGGTATAATCCTTGTTAGAAGAGGCGATAGCTTCACCGGTGACGTTATCAGGCAGCGTCACTTTGTAGGTCTGCGCCACGGTGATGGTGGCAGAGCCGGTCACAGTAGCCTCAGGGGCATTCTTCAGTGCGTTTTCAGACTTATCGACCTTGGCCTCGCTGACCTTTACCTTACTCTCACCACCAGCCTTGCCGGTGAAGGAGAGGGTCAGGTCTTTGCCAAGCTCCAGATCCTTGCCGAAACGACGGATGGTCAGGGTGCCGTTTCCATCATCTGTGACGGTAGCATCTGCGTCGCTGAAGCTCTTGTCCTTATAGGTCAGGACGTCCTTGTTGTAGTTGACCTTCATGGAGTAGGCGGCATAGCTGGTCACGTCAGTGTCACTGTGGGTGATGTTCAGCTTGACCTGCGCCTCCTCGCCGGTCTGGATCGTGGCATCGCCGGACACCGCTACCGTGTAGCCATCAGCGGCAGGGGTGTTGTCCTTGACGGTGAGGGTCAAAGTCGAATTGACAACTTCAGTGGGAACCTCAACCGTTCCCTTGTTGGTCAGCACCTTTACTTTGGTAACTGTGAAGGTGTACTCATTTGCCTCAACATTAGCGGGAACTGTAACGGTGTAAGTGACAAGTCCACTGATGGTGGTATCTTTCAGGTTTGCTGTCATCCAATTGACTGTGCCATACTTGGCATTGCCCTTAATAAGATTGCAGTCGGTCTCCTCATCAATCGTTATATAGGGATCGTTGCTTTCAATTTTTGCAATCGTCCAACCATCGGGCACTACAAGCTGAATCCCGTAGCCGGCAGCTGTCATAGCCTGCTCCGGCTTCACTTCTACTGTTACCGTCTGCTCTTGTGTACTGGTTGAAATCTCGCTTTTATCTAATGCGGCATTGATTTTCGTTGCATCTGCCGCAAACACATTGCCACAAAGTGAGCAAAGCATTGTCAACGCTAGCAGCAATGAAAGTACTTTTTTTATTGTCTGCTTCATTTTGTTATCCTTTCCGTTACCACGTTAGGTCCAGCGTGCCCAGAGAAGCGGCTTTGACCTGCATAGCGTCCGCAATATCAATCTCTGTACCACCCGCAGCCATTGCGCAGTACACATACTGCCCTTCCAATGTCAATGTACCCAGAGAAGCGGCCTTCGTTTGCATGGCATCAGCAATATCAATTTCACCATTGCCATCCACATCGCCCTTCAGGGCCACGACAATTTCATCGCCTTCCGCCAGCGTCGCGGTGAAGCTGTGGGTGCCGTTCTCGCCGGTGGTAGCCGTCAGCTTCTGGTAAGTGCCGTCGGCCTTCTTCACCAGCACCACGCAGGCTGCGTCATTTTCGCTGGCCACGGTGAAGGCGTTGCTCTCGCCCAGCTTCCAGCCAGCCGCGGGAGCGGTGACCTTGATCTCAGGCGCATCTGCGGAAGTTCCGGCCTTGAAGGTGGTCACACCGTCCACGGTGGTGCCGTCCACGCTGCCGTTGCCGATCTTAATGTCAGACTCGGACGCGCCGGTCAGGGACACCGCCTTAGTGGACAGCGTGTAATTGCCCACATTGGTACCGTAGGTATAGACTGCCTCAACGCTGCCGTCAGCTGCGTCACGATATGTCACCAGCTTCGTCACATCACGCTCCATGCTGTTAGCCAGAAGCGCCACAATCTTACCGCCTTCAGCTGTATAATCGCCATCGTCGCCCTTGGTCACCTCAGGCATTTCCTTGACCACCAGCTCTTTGACCGCGCTGGTCAGGGCAATCAGGTTGCCGCTGTCGTTCTTGAAGTACAATGTGCCGTACTCATCCACCACGGGGCTGCTGATGCAGTACTGCGCCAGAGGGCCTTCCGGCTTGAACACCACGGGTGCGCAGTTGCTCTTTCCGTTCTCGGTGATGCCGCCCTTCAGGGATGTCTGATTTGCGCTGTCGTTGATCACGCGCATGACGCCGGGGGTATAGTTGTCCATGAAGTAGACGTTCACGCTGCCATCCTCGGTGTTGGTGGACAGCAGGCCGCTGGTCTGGGGATAACCCTGAGTGGCGGCGGTGTATGCCACGCTCCAGCTGTTCAGATCCAGCACCGCGATGTGGTGGCCGCTGTAGGCGGTGAACTGGCCGTCGCCAGACACGCCAACATAGGCGCGGTTGTTATACACCACGGGGGTGGAGGTGCTCATGCCGCCCAGATTGATGGCCTGAGAGCCGGAGAGCTTACCGTTATCGCCAAGAACCTCGCTGTAGAAATAGCCGCCCTTGGAGGTGAAGTATACGCGGCCATCCGCGTAAGCGATGTTGGAGCGGATATCGCCGGTGTAGTCGGTCTTGGAATCCACGATCTCGCCGGTGAACTTGTCGAACACCACCAGCTTGGCGGTCTGGGAGGTATAGCCGCTCTGGCCGTCGTCGGTGCCGACGACCACATACTTATCGTTGGCGTAAGCACCGGCCCAGTAGAAGCCGCCCTTGCTGGTATAGCGCCACAGGGCCTCCTTGGTGGAGGTACCCTCATAGTCCGCCGTCAGGCACACGAAGTTGGCGTCGCCGCTCTCGCCGTTCCAGAAGCCCACATACACATACCCGTCAGAGTAGGTGATGGGGGAGTTGGACTGACCCTTCAGCGGATCCTGATAGACCCACAGAGACTCCAGTGTGTCGGCGCGGAACGCCTGCACGCGGCCCTCCTTCAGCGCCACGAAGATCATGCCGTCGGCATAGGTGGGCGGAATGATGGCGAAGTCGGAGTTGCTGGCCATATTGGCGTAGGCCACGGTCGCGCCGGTGGCGGGATCCAGCTTCAGCAGTTTGGTGCCCGCGTAGGCGTACATGTAGCCATCCACGAAGATGGGGGAGCCCACCGCGCCGCTGTCATAGCCGCTGCCGCTGGCGCTGGCCCACAGCAGCTCCACATCGGAGGACTCGGTCTCCGCGTCGATCTGGCCGGTGGGGGTCTTGACGCTGGTGATGGCCATGTTCTGGTCATTGCCGCGGAAGTTAGGCCAGAACGCATCATACTTCGTCAGAGAGAGCGTCGGTGCGGCGCTCAGCGTCACGGTCAGCTCGCCAGCCTTGTTCAGCGCGGACTGGGTGATGGTGCCGGTCTTGGTGACGTAGCCCTTGGCCACCGCAACATAGCGGTAGCTCTTGTCGGTGCGCAGGCTGTACACGCCGTTCTTGCCGGGGGTGACCAGCGTGTCGCCCTGATAGACGCGCACCTGCGCGCCGGTGGCGTTGGTGGTGATCTTCGCGTCATAGGTGCCGATGGTCTCCACCGTGTAGGTGTAGGTGGTGCTGGTCGCGCCCGCCTCCGTGCCGGAGACGGTGATGGTGAACTTGCCGTTCTCCAGCTTATCCAGCGGGAGCTTGCCGTTCTCCAGTTCGGGGCTGTAGGTCACGGTGACGCCGTCGCTCAGGGTAGCGGTCACGGTGGGGGTCAGGGACTTGACGCTGTCGGGCACCTTGAGCGTGTAGTCCAGCGTCTCAGGCGCGAAAGCCTGATCCTGCTCCAGACCTCCCTCCGCGAAGGTGACGGTTTTCAGCGTGGGCAGGACGGTCAGCTTGAAGGTGTACACCGTTTCCTTGCCGTTGCCGCCCGTCGGCGGGGTCACGGTCAGGGTCAGGGTGTTCTCGCCCAGCTTCAGCAGACTGCCGTATTGAATGTACTCCGCACTCTCTCCCATCATATCTGTGACGGGATTGATGGTCTTCGTCGTCTCACCGATCGCGGCGGTCATGGTCGCGCCGGTCTCGGCAGGGATAGCCCAGAAGCGATAGCTGCTGTTCGTTCCGGTGTTGTCAAGGCCCAGCGGCACGACATGCAGGTCATACTGCGTGGAAGAATAACTGGTCGTATCCTGCTTAAAGTCGTTCGGGTCGACCAGAACAGCGCCGTCATAGCCATTGTTCTTGCTGGGATCAACCGAACCGTTGCACCAGCTATTCAGCCGCAGCATACTCAGGCCGTTGGGGCTGGCTGCCTTTGTCACGGTGACGGGATAGGTCTTGCTGTGGGTGCCGTCCTCCGCCGTAACAACGAAGTCCACGCGGCCGTTGGAAAAGTCCACCGCTCCGTCGGCGGGGGTAACAGTGGCGCGGGGGCTGACGGTGGTGGCAACGGTCACCTTGGCCAGATCCGCGTCATAGGGCAGCACAAAGTAATAGTTGCCGTTCTTGTCCAACAGAGCCGCGCTGTCGTTGACGGTCAGGCCCGTCAGGTCGCAGGCGTAGTCTTTCAGCGTCTCGAAGCTGCCGCACACCGGCAGATTCTGACTTTCGCTGTCGCCCTGCGTCCACGTTACGCCGTACAGGGATATGTTGGCATAGCCGTTCAGCTTGTCCACGAACTCCTGAGCCTGCATGGCGGTCAGGGGCATGGCGGTTGCATAGTCGCCCGCGTCATAGTTACCGATGGCGGGCAGAATGCCCACTTCCTGATAATACAGATTGCCCAGCGACTTTCCGTTGACATCTACACCTGTGGCGCTGCCGATCAGGTGACCCGCCACAGGCTCGGCTTCCTCAGAGCCGTACTGGACGGAACCGGTATGGTAGCTGTTGAATACGCCAGCCATATCTCCGCGCCCATTGGCATTGCGGTTTGTGTTGGCAATACCTACAAGGCCGCCCACGGTGGTCTTTTCCACCTTGACGGTACCCTGGTTATAGCAGTCCTCCATAATACCGCCCAGCAAGCCCACCAGGCCACCGGCCTTCTCACGGGCGTTGACGGTGCCGTAGTTGGCGCAGCCGGACACAACGCCCATCGGGTTTTCCAATGTGCTTTGATGGTCGCTCACTTGTCCCACTACACCGCCGACCAGACCGCCGCCTATGACAGCACCATAGTTGCGGCAGTTCACCAATATGCGGGCATTACCGGCAATACCACCGACATTCGTGCCGCCGTCGGAGCTAAAGCCGGATGCGTTTGGATTACCGGTAACATCGCCGTAGTTGGCGCAATTGGTCAGAACTTTGCCGTTACCAACAATGCCGCCTACCATCAATGTGGGAACCTGCCCTGCCGTACCGGTAGCGGTCACCTTACCATAGTTAACGCAGTCCTCAATGCGGCCAAAGCTTCGGGCTGCGATGCCGCCCACATAGGACTTGGCGGTAATAGAGCAACTCTCATCCAGAACGATGCTCTTTACCACAGAACTTTCGCCCAGCACGCCGAACAGGCCAAAATAGCTGGTCTCCGCATTGTTGTAGACAAAGTTCTTGATGCGATGGCCGCAGCCGTCATAAGTACCGCTAAACGGATTACGACTCGAACCGCTGGTGGTGGCTTTTGCAATAGGCGTCCAATCTGGTACGCCGGTCATGTCGATATCGGCAGTCTGCCGGAGATATTTGCCCGCCATGGTGTTACCGGCATTTACCACTGCCGCCAAGCCTACCAGATCATTTGCGGTTTTGATCAGATACGGACTTTTTTCCGTTCCTTTACCGCTAAAAGTATATCTAATCCATGTTATCTGGAAAAAAACGATCAGACTGATACGATCTCCATTCGTGCCATTGGCCGGAACTAACGTAATTTGGTCCGTTCCTCTGAATTTCACCTTGCCTGAATACGTCACCATTTCCAGATTATCTGGCACCTCTGCGCTGCCATCTGCGCCTGTTACAGATGCCGTAACTTGCGTCAGCGTAAAGGGTGCAGGATTGCTCATATCACGAGAGAATGTCACCGTGCGTGCTTCAAGGTCGACAACGCCTGTAAATATTCCCTGATCTGTGTCAAGCGTAATGACGGCATTGTTGGCCCAAGCAATATCAGGGCCTTCCAAATAAGTCACGACGGCTTTTGCGTTCCAGTCGCTCGCGTACCACATTACGTCCTTATTGGCAAAGTCCTCAGCACTCATCTCAATGTTGATGATCTGCGCTACTGTCCAATTAGCAAAAGCACTGACACCAATCGTCCTCACCGAACTAGGAAGTGATATCCAGCTTACCGCTGTGCAACCTTTAAATGCACCCGCGCCAACCGTTACCAATGTCGAAGGAAGTTTTACTGTACGAAGTTTTGTTGCATTTGATATCACGCTATCAGGGATTGAAGTAAGTCCGTCACTGAAAACAACATGCTCTACATAAGCAGTGAACCTAAGCCATGGATATACTTCTTCCGTTATAGTCGTACCAGCTGCGATATCAAACGCACCAGTTCCAATGAAAGAAAGCGTCTTGGTGTCCAAGTCATACGCCCAATTCACAGAGTTTTCCTCATAGGTATATGTACCGTTGAACGCAAATGGATAAACTCGTTCACCGTTGTAGTCTATTAACGCGTTGCCATTCCAACCATCACCAAATGTTACGGCAGATAGGACATCGTCCTTGTCCTTGTCAAAGCAAAGAGTCTGTTCAATTGTCCAATCGGCAAAAGCGTCGTTTCCAATTTTTGTTACGCTGTCAGGAATCGAAACAGTTGCAACCTTTGTGCAGCTCTTAAAAGCGGCTGCACCGATCTCCTTTACTGTTGACGGAATAGCAATCGCGGTAGCCTGCGTAATACTCGCAAAGGCACCGGCATCAATCTTTGTCCATCCGTCGGGAATCGCAATTACTGCGATTCCAGTGCACGCTGCAAATACAGAATCGCCCATCGAAATATCTGTCGACGGCAGGAAATTCGTATCTGTCAGTGACGTGCAGCTTATAAACGCACTATCGCCAATGCTTTCCAGCGTAGTCGGCAAGCTTACAGAAGTCAGCTTTGCATAACTGTTAAAAGCAAACGCTCCGATGCGGGTAACACCTTCGCTGACAGTGATTTTTGTCACCGTCCCCCGCTGTGAGTACCAAGGCGCACGCGCACTTGTAGTCGTTCCATAATCCGCCATCGCGCCCGTACCGCTGATGGTCAGGGTCGTGGTGTTCGCGTCATATGACCAAGTGACGCTGCTGCTGCCATCGTCGGCGCTGCAATCGCCACTCGTTGCGGCCCACGTCACCGTCGGCAGCAGGCTGAACGTCATCACAAACGTCAGCAGCAGCGCCAACAGCCGATGGGCCTTGTTGCTTCTCATGTTGTTTTCCTCCTTGTGTGTATTCTCTATCTCCAAACGCCGCAGCGTGATAAAGGGATCAGGGCGGCCCTCGCCGCCGCGTTTTTGCCGAACTAAAAAATGAGGTCGGCGGGAGGGGCCGGCAAACCCCTCCCGCTCTATGGGAAAGACCACGGCGTATGCCGCTCTCGGTTTGACTTCATTTTGAGGAAGTGGGGATGGGGCGGCTTAAACCCCATCCCCTATGGAAAGCTGACAGTCTCCGTTCAGACCGTCATGGCTTGACAAGGGGTGGTGTCTTTTTCGGCGGCCTTCGCTGCTTCGGCGGCTTCCCGCTCTGCGCGGCGCTTCACGGCCTTCTCATGGGCCAGCTGGCCCTGCCGCAGGTTCTTCTCGATCTGCTTCTGCCGCTTCTTCTCCTTACGCTCCGCCAGGAACAGCGGTTCCTGTACCGACCGCTCCTTGCGGTAGCGGGCCGTGCCGTTCAGCTTGACTGTCATCCGTGTAGGCGGCAGACACGCTGCCCGCAGAGCTGCGTCCCAGCTCCCGAAGCGCTGCTCAATAAACGCGCCGCCGTCCACCTCACACGGTGCGGGACTGTGACGCAGGGTGCGGGCACACCGGGCCAGATACAGCGCCAGCTCCCGCAGGGGCGTGCCCGCGTGCTTTTCGGCAAACGCCGCGTCCCGCGCTGCCAACGCATCCTTGGTGCGCTGTGCGATCTTCTGGTCGCGCCAGTTCTCGACGTCGAAGTGCTGGTTGGGGTTGAAATGGCTCATGGGTATACTCCTTCCTATGGTGATCTCATGGCAAGAAAAAAGCACTGACGAACCTCGTCAGCGCACACTCCTACCCTCGTCACAACGAAGAAGCGCCGCTGCAAACAGAGTCCTCAGTCGTGCAATTCTACTGCCCTCGCGCCACGGGATCTCTCCCTCGTACACGACCTACCTTCTCAGAGCGTTCGCTCCAATGGCGGGTATTGCCCAGCGGCTCAAAGCCGTTTTGGTCGTTTCCTTGCGCTCACAGTGCCGTCCGCGGTGGGTTTTGACCCATGTTCCTTTTAGGCTGCGCCCTGACGGAGATCCGTCTTTACAA
>JABLTL010072272.1_pt1 | contig 17937 bp, 16 predicted proteins | sample 7160151 | NCBI WGS metagenome assembly JABLTL01 (sample SAMN14651223, study PRJNA627086) | human gut metagenome | isolation source: feces | host: Homo sapiens
AATTCACGTTTTGTATCAATGCTATATTAGGATTGTCCTTGTACGACTGGGTTAACATCACTATCGGATCGGATACGTGAGTATAAATGCCCTCAGCCATAAGCCATTTGTAAGATACCGTATAATTAATGTTACGGCTTATTTCAGAGACGAGCAGGGGATTCCCTGACTCATAAGTATAGCGGTTGTCGTACCCTATGCCTGATCGCATGTCATAATATTTTATTCTGAAAATATTAAAAACTTTCTTTATTACCACAAATACTTACAGTCGCTTTATCTCATCGCCTAAGGAGTTCTTGCCACGATACTTCGTGCTCTTGGAGTTGAGCTTGTATGTCACATTAAACGAATAGTTCCAAAGATGATAATTTTCTGTCTGAGATAAATTGACACGATTAATCATCAGATGTTCCCTGAATTTCATTCCACGGAAAAGATCGTTGCCTTGCAGACTGATGGTCAGTTTATCGTTGAAGAAAGTTTTTTGCAGCGTCAAGTTGAAATTATGGAACGGCAAGAGTTTCACAACGCCTTGATTGCCACCGGCATTGAGATAGATATACGTAGAAATCATATAGTTGTTCGGAAGACTCAGTTGTTGATTCAAAACGCAATAAAGCAGAGCACTGTCATGTCGAATCTGCTGCCCCATATACACAGTCTTATAAAACGGTTGGTCAAGTCCAAGCGTCAAAGATGGGGACCAGCGGCCGAAACGCTTCTGTAAATTTAACATGAAGGTTAGATTTTGAATGTTGTCAACATTGTGGTAGGTAGAAAAGATAACATTGTCCTTATCATTGTTGTCAAAATAAGCTTCTATAAAGTCTTTTTTATACATATAGCCGAATGTCAAGGTGATAAACTTATAGCCAGTATTCCATTGGGCCTGATAAATGCGGGTAGGCTTTAGTTGTGGGTTACCATGCTGGTACATGAACTCATTGGAATAGTAATCCGAATTACTCATCTGCCTAAAAGTAGGTCTAACGATCTGGGAAGAAAAGGACAGACTATTGCTCCAGCCTTCCTTACTGTAGGATGCGCTAAAAGAAGGGAACCAGTTTCTGAAATCATTACGTTTCTTGTTCTGATTAGTCAGATCATTGTATTTATAGATATAGTCTTCATACCTTACCCCAACTTTCGTAGCAAGTTTCCCGAAAATTTTGCTGAGCTCTAGATATGCACCATATCTGTATTCCTGTGACTTATAAGAGGAGTTTCCTATGCTTTGAGAAGAGATATCAACATATCCTGTTGACTTGGTATAGGATACATCTCCACCAAAGGACAGATTGAAAGTCTTGTCTATCTTCTGTGTGTAGTCTATTTTCAATGAGGACAGATCCTGCTTGCCATCGCCGAAACTGACCGTGTTGATATTCTGACCGTTATCGACATATTCGTTCGTGTTCTGGTTATAATCGTTGTTGTTATGGATATAATCAGCATACGAACTCAAAGTATAGTTATTTTTGTCTAATATGTAGAAAGCATTCAAGTGATGATAAGTGACCTTATTACTATAGCTGTGTGCGATTTGGGAAGCTTGAATCTGATTTCCATTCAACGCATAGTTAAGGACCTCACTCCGATGCTCTGAGTCCTTATTCGTGCTGCCATCCCATGAGAAACCAATTGAATTACATTCATTAATCGTATAATCCATGCCGAGAACAAAAGTAAGCTTGGGGTCGGAAGCACGGCCACATTGATTAACATCATAGCGATGGTTGTCTCCTTCTGAATTTAATTTATAAACAGAAGGCTGAGTAACTTTAGTACGATAATTCTCATAATCATAACTTGCCGTAATATTCAGGTTCTTGAACTGGTACCCCAAGCGTGTACTTTGTCCATACGATGTTCTTTCATTCTGACTGACCTTGCTTCGCGCCAACAAGGAAAGCCCCTCCATGTTATGGATGGTTGTTATCTTGATGACTGATCGCCCATTGGCTCTGTATTTGGCACCTGGGGATGCGATAAACTCTATTTGCTTAATATCCGAAGGAGTGAGTCGGTCCAACTCATCGTTCGACTTAATCTCCCTGTTATTGATAAAAAAGATTGGAGCGCCTTTACCGAAAGTCTCAATTTCTCCCGTCTTGCCTTTTACGACACCTGGAATCTGCAAAAGCAAATCTGAGATAGAAGTGATTTTCGACAGGATAGTACCTTGCACCTGCGTCGTCAGTGTATTCCCCTTTTGGCGAAACATCGGAAGGTTACCCTTTACCGTCACCTCCGATAAAAGAATGTCGTTTTTACGGAGTGTAACATTGATCAAGGAATCGCTGGCCGTTTTGCCCAAGTTCACAAAGGCATCTTTATAGCCTACATATGAGACTTTCAAAATAGCCTCATTCTTTGTCATCGCTATTTTGAATTGCCCCTCGGCATCAGTAATCGTCCCTGATATAAAACAAGAGTCGGCTGACAATAAAACGACATTTGCAAACTCCACTCCGTTTCCATTCTCATCTCTTACAATACCCGATAATCCCTGGGCATAGCCTGTAGTTGCCATCAAAAGAAAAATCATACAGGCATACAATCTTTGTAGTGTATCGCGTAATAATCTCATTTACACTTCTGTTTTATATACATATCCAATAAAGTATAGAAATCTTCCTCAGATAAAGGGCAAGGATCGTAATCTGCTCCATCGTGAAGTTTATTATATCTTCTAACAACGCATCCTCCATCGCATATGGGGAGAAAAGCACAATCATGACATTTCCTGTCTGAAAACATATCCGCCCCTACGTCTCAATACAAGAGGGTTAGCTATCACGCTAATGCTGCACATCAAGGCAACGATAGGCAATAATATAATCTTTTTCATTGGCTCTTACCTTTATGATCGTTGCAAAGTTAGGCAACAATCAGATTCCATACAAATTATATGTATCTAAAAAAGGCTTTTAGCCTTGCATCACTAATTTGCTGATATAAAGTATATTACAGATTAATTTTTCTATTTGCTTATCTAAAAAACACTTTTTCCCCATCATTTAATAGTTATCTATGAACTCTTGTGCCGAATCATCACCACTTTTCAGCCCGATTTTGGATTTGATAAGAAATAGTTTCTGCCGTACTGACGCGTCTTTTATATGATAAATCTCTGCTATCTTATGCACAGGCAAATGCAGCCTTATAAGCATAAGGAAACGAATATCTTTTTTAGTTAATATGGGAAATTGTGCTTTTATCCGCTTGACAAACATATTGTCTGCATTATCAAGAAAGACTTCAAGTTCTTCCCAGTCATTGTCATCCAAAACAACAGACTTCATACTATCCTTAATGTCATTTTCGTTCTTTAGCTTCTTTATGATATCTATTTTTTTAAGGAGAAAACTTCGGACATTGGCAAGCTGCAATTCCTTGTTCTTAATTATCATTTCCTGTATCCGTTTATCCTTCTTAGCCTTAATGACGACAAGGATAATAATAATTGCGGAAAGAACCAATGTGATAATAATCAAGATGGTCATCAACTGACTTTCCTTTTGAGCAGAGACTTTCTTCGCTTCCTTGTCAACGATAAGCTTGTAAAACTTATCCTTAGCGGCTAAGTCTTCCGCATTCTTACTGTACAAATAGCTTTCTATTGAATCAGCATAGTTACATACAGATATCAAGTCACATTCTTTTCTTGCAATTAATCGATGTAAGGAATATATAACGTCTCCGTAATCATGATATTCTTGCCTTTTGATTTGTGACAATAAATTTTTCGCTTTGCCAATTTCGCCAGCCTTATACAAGGCATTACTAAAGGTCAATATTGCTGGCACGTCATGATTACGTCGATAACAGAATGATTCTTCAGCTGTTCTTAAAGCCATAGTCACATTACCTGACATATCATAGAAATTGGATAAATCCTGTAATGCATCCGCCATGGCTGTAGAATCTTTGGATATTTTAGCATAACCTATTGCTTTTTGAGCCAATAATAGACAAGAGTCTATTTTCCCTTCTTCATAAGAAAGACATTCTGCCAAGTTTAAAATCAAATAGACTTCATTTTTAAGGCTTCTATTTTTTAAAAAGCCAAAGGATTTGTATGCTAATTTCGCGAAACTTATTGATTTATTGGTATCATACCCGCTTAAAATAACAGAAGTTTTAAGCAATGACATGCTTTCCGTTAAGTAGTCCATCGTTTTACGTGCGGCCGTTATCGAATGTTGAAAACAAGGAAGGGCTTTTTCCGAACTGTCATTGAGCATATAATACTTGCCCATGTAGTATTGGCACTTAGCGTACAAGGAATCATTGGGCTTGGCAGAATAATACGTATAGGCTGTACGAAGCAGGGAATCATTGTCTACGTCAAGACCGCTCTTATCCTGGGCTATGGTGTAAACCAACGCATACCTTGCCTTCTCACGGTTAGCGAGCCCATACTGATTCACATGGTTGAGTATGGCCAAAGCACTGTCTGGAGAGTCATCGGCAATGGCGTAGGCTGTATCTATGGCCTTGCTGTGTCTGTCTCCACAACCTGCCAAAACCATTAGGCAGGTAAACAGTGAAATCAAAAACGCTACCTTGTTATTCATAATGAATTGTTGTTGCAAATTTATCCATAACAGTTGACTCTGACAAGTAATAAAACATTAAAATATAACTGCCAGGTCTTACACGGTAGGCACCCTACTACCATTGAGTCTTATTAATTGAGATGATGCCAACGAATACAACAGCAAGGACAATGACAATAATCGTGATGATTACCGTTCCCATACGGACTATCAATGGTGGCACCTCACCAATGACACGACGCACCTTCTCGCTTCTCAACTCGATATTATCTGATTCTCTTTCTTTCTGTTCCATGTCAAACGCTTTTTAGTTTTCTAATCCAAAGCCTATTAGTTTCCCAATTCTAACTGATTCTTCACAAGGTTATAGTATGCTCCTCGCTTAGCTGTCAAAGACTCGTGGTTGCCGACTTCGGCCACCTTTCCATGGTCGATGACCACGATTTGGTCGGCATTTCTCACCGTGCTTAGGCGATGAGCTACAATGACCACAGTCTTGCCCTTATAGAACTTATCCAAGTTCTCCACGATGCTTCTCTCATTGTTGGCATCGAGCGAGTTGGTCGCCTCGTCAAGGAAGATATAGTCAGGATTCTTATATACAGCCCTTGCAATCAAGATGCGTTGTTTCTGTCCTTGGCTCAGTCCTACACCATCACGCCCAATCTTGGTGTTGAACTTCAGAGGCAAAGCCATTACATAGTCCTTGATGCAAGCTATATCGGCTGCTTTTAGCAATCGTTCCTTGTCTATGTCACCATCATCAACAGCAATATTTCTTGCGATACTCTCCGAGAAGATAACACCTTCCTGCATCACAACGCCACATTGTCTACGCCACCATTTTTTGTTGAGCTTGTTGATGTCAGTATTTCCAATGTTGATTTGCCCCTTCAAGACAGGATAATAGCCGAGCATCAAACGGATGAGGGTGGTCTTTCCACTGCCAGAAGCGCCAACGATGGCTGTCACCTTACCTTGCGGAATATGGATGCTTACATCGTCTATGGTCTTGCGCAAAGCATGTGGGTCGTACTTGAACATAATGTTCTTGATGTCAATGCCCTCGCTCTTGTCCTCGATAGAAGTTAGTAAGCCTTCCTTTCCGTTCTCATCATCCATTTGGTGAATCTCGTTGATACGCTCCAAGCTAATCTTCACATCTTGCAGGGAATAGAAGAAGTTCATCAGTTGCTCCACAGGTGAGTTGAGCTGACCGATGATGTATTGCACGGCAAGCATCATACCAAGTGTCATTTGCCCATGAATAACAGCGGTTGCAGCCACAACCGTGATGATGATGTTCTTCACCTCATTGATAAAGATGCTTCCTGCCTCCTGAGTCTGCTGGAGTTTGAGCGATTTCATCTGCACACCGAACAAGTCTGCTTGCGTGTCCTCCCATTCCCACCGTCTACGCTGCTCACAATCCTGCAACTTGATTTCCTGCATGGAGGTGATAAACTCATAAGTCTTGTTGTTGTTGATGGCTTGCTGCTCGAATAGTTCGTAATCAAGCACCTTCCTTCGCTTCAAGAACAAGGTCATCCAACCTCCGTACAGAATGCTTCCCGACAGGAAGATGGCAAACACCAACTTATTGTAAAAGAACAGCACCACAGAGAACACCACAAAGGTAAGCATGGCAAAGGTGATGTTGAGCGTCTGCTGAGTGAGGAAGTTGTTTACACGGCTATGGTCGTTCATTCTCTGCATCAAGTCGCCCATTAGCTTCGTGTCAAAGAAAGACATCGGCAGCTTCAAAAGCTTGATGAAGAAATCGCTTACCAACGAGATGTTGATACGCAAGGATATATGGAGCAGCAACCATCTTCGGATAAAGTCGATTGCAGTTCGGCTGATTGTAAGCATTAACTGCCCTAACAAGATAAGCCAGACAAAGCCTATGTCTTGGTGCTTGATGCCGACATCCACGATGGACTGGGTGAGGAACGGTAAGGCAAGTTGCAAGAGGCTTCCGACTACCAAACCCAAGATGATTTGCCCGAAGTACTTGCGGTATTTTTTTACATACCCAAAGAGAAAGCGAAAAGACCGCTTCTCTTTGATGCTCTCTTCACCATTCATCTTATAAGTAAAGAAGGCAGGGGTCGTTTCCAAGAACATGGCAATGCCCCTGTCCTCACCATTGGAACTTGTGCTTGCCCAATGTTGCTTGAACTCTTCTAAGCCATAGGTTACCAATCCCTTTCCTGGGTCGGCGACATAGAACTTCCGTCCCTTCTTGACCTTGTATAGGACGACAAAATGGTTTTGGTTCCAATGGAGAATGCATGGTAAAGGTACGTCGCCTAATATCGAAGTTGTTGCTTTTGCACACGTGGTATGTAATCCAAGAGTATTTGCCGCCTCGTTAATGCTTAAAAGTGAAACACCTTCCGTTGTGGCAAAACAAAGTTTCGACAGGGATTCCATAGTGTAATCTCTGCCGAAATACTTGCATACCATTTGCAGACAGGCTACGCCACATTGCATACTGTCATGCTGGTATATGATTTTCATTCCTTTCATATCGCCCACATCGCAAGGTCACATTCTTCCTTTCTGTTCCGTTCCAGCACCGGTACCCTTGTATTTGCTTCGAGACGCGTTGAAAGCGTATCGAACGGTGAGGGTCAGCTTGCTGATGGACGACGCGTCGTAGGCCATGCTTCTCAATTTCCCGAAATGGGCAATGAAATGCTGGTCGTTGGTTCCAAACAGGTCGTAGACAAAGAGTTGGAAGGACAGGCGATTCTTCATGCAGGCTTTATATATGGACATATTGGTGCAGAACAATGGCTTGCGGAAATAGATGTTTTGCTCATGCCCCTTGGTGTTGTACGACATCATAAGCGTGAACATTGCCAACTTGGTGTCAAATGTATTGTCGAAACGGAAAGAAGCCATTGGCTTGTTGAGAGTCCTTCCCTCGTTAGTGTCCATGTCAAACCATTGCTTGTCTATGGAAGCCGTAAGGGTTGGATGCCAGAAACCAAATGTCGGCTGCAAGGTGACAGACGATTCGATGTCATCGTACGCCTTCCCGTTTATAGGCTTCATCAGCCCTATGGCTGGATTGTCCTTGTAAGTATTGACATACTGCATTATTGGATTTGACGTGTGTGAGTAGGTAACATCAAATGTTAGCCATTTGTAAGACACCTCGTAGTCGAAGCTCCTGCTTATCTCAGATAGCAACGAAGGGTTACCAGTCTCGTAAGTGTAGCGGTTGTCATATTGCACCGCGCTTCTCAAACTTTGGTATGAAGGGCGGTTTATGTCGGCGGAGTAACTCAACTGCATTTGTGCGTTTCCAACCGGCAATGACAGGCTAAGGGATGGAAACCAGTTGCCATAGGTCTTGCTTTGGCCCGCGATACGCTTGCCACACTCATAATAGTCGAAGTCGATATACTCATACCTCAGGCCTGCTTCCAAGCTAAGGCTTCCGAAGTCTCGCGAGTAAGACAGGAAAGAAGAGGTCATGCTTTCAGTTACACGGCTGTTGTCGTCATTTACAATGTTTGCGGGTACTACTTGCATCTTGGAGGTGCGATGCACATTGGAAAACTCGCCACCCACCGACAATTCTCCGCCTAACAGAGGGTAGGTGAGAACTAATTTTGAAGCCAACAGATGGTTGTATTTGTTGGTTATGCTCCTGACGGCTTGGTCTTGCTAGTCTTGCCCGATTTCCTGGAAATGCTCATCGGTAACGTCGTTTTGCCTTGCCTTGTCCCAAAGCCAATCCGTATTGAAGTCGATTCCCAATTTTCCAATTTTACCTATATAGTAAATGTTGCTGGACATGTTGCTTCTCTGCCCGAACAGGTCAGTATGGCTATTATTGCTTTCAGAAAGCGTTTCGTCCTGCAATATTGAGGTATTCATGTCTCCATTCCATGACTTCTCTGGATTCCGAAGATAACTGAAATTAGCTCCGATGGAATTGTCGGTGTCTATTTGATAGCTCGCGTCCATTCGGTAATTCATTGATTCCGTAACCCCGGTTTGTCTCACCTTGCTTTTCTGGTTCCAGGTCTTGTCAAGATAAGTGACTTGTTGCACGTTCTTGTAGTCTGGCTGATATTGCTTAGCGACAGAGGCGTATGCCCCTAATTCAAGCCCGTTCCTGCGGTAATTGACATTTACTCGCCCATTGGCTCCGAGGTTGTCTTTCTCGTCATATTCTCCCATGGCAGTGGCATCGATTCCCAATCCTTCGCCGGGTGTTTTCTTTGTTGTGATGCAGATTACGGCCTTCGCACTTGCTGGATAACTGGCACCGGGGTTCGTGATGACTTCTACCGACTTTATAATGTCGGAACGCAAACGGTCAAGCTCACTTTTGTCTCTCATCTGTTTGCCGTTTATGTAAATCATGGGTTCGCCACGACCAAATACCTTGATGGTTCCGTTTTGGGCGGATACATTTGGTACGCGGTCAAGCAGGTTGTCCATCGTTCCGGCCTTTTCGAGCACGGACCCTGCTACGGTTGTCTTCATTCCGCCATTCGTCAGAATTGTCCTTGGCAAACTTGATTTCACTACCACTTCGCCTAACATCTTGCTGTCCTCCGCCAAGACGACAGTTACATCATCGCCATTGCAATCCTTGAAGGCGGTCTTGTATCCTACGGACGAGACCTTTATTATTCCATGGTCACATGATGCCCCTATGACGAATCCTCCATCGTCGCCGCTAACGGTGCCTTTGACAAAAGAAGAGTCTTGGCGATTTAGAAGAACCACATTCGCAAAAGAGATGGGCTTGCCAGTTTCATCCACAATCTTTCCCTTGATATCCTGAGCCATTACTTGGCAGAAGGAAAGAAACTCAAATGATAAAAATAGTAGTATTGACTTCATTCTTAAATGACCTTTTAATGCTTTATCTTGTTCAGAAGTTGATGCCATAGTTCTGAATCATTACGTATTTGAAAAACAATGGACAATAGTTTTTCTATGTCTTTTCTTATATTTATGCATAGAAGTTGATTCGGATAATCGTTTAATTGTTCAGTCTGATTATTGTAAAACTTTTGGACTACACAACCGCCACACAAAGGTTTTGCCCAACAAGCAGCACAATACTTATTCTTTCCAAACATTATCCTATTAGATTGTACCTACTCACTTATAGCTTTTTGGTATTCGCATTCCTTTTTTCAGTGTGGTCTGAGTTGCAAATCCGAATTTTTAACGACTGCAAAGTTATAAAATTTAAGAATACCGTGATGGTTTATTACAAACTATATGATATAGAGCAGTATAAATATTGTTATAAAGTTAAACGTTAGTTAATGCTGACATGATGGTCATGATCAAAGCATTATACATAGCTGGTGTGTGATAGGAATACCGTTAGGTCTTCCTTTATGCGCTTGTAAGGGTCTGATGAGGTAAAGGCCGTGTTCTTCTTCAGCATTGGCATGACAGTTTCCACCGAGCTGTTGTAGCATGACAACTCGTTTCGCCTTTGCGTGCCATGTACGCTTTGCCGCGCTATTTCCTCTTGTCGCTGCCTGATGAGCTTGTCGCACACGCGGTTAAGCATTGGCATCACTACCTTGTCGAAGAGATGATGCCCTTGGATGTAGAGATAAGTGGTTTCGGGCGTCACGCCGAGCCTTCGCAGGTCGTCTTCAAGTCGGTGATAGCTCTCCTTAGCATTAGGATTGGCCTTCTTGAATTGCTGGCACCGCTTTGCCACCTTGCTATGTAGAAGGGATATGACGCGTTGGGCGTCGTTCATGTTGAAACTGGTGGTTTCTATGGTGTGCAGGAAGTCGCTCATGGTGAACTCGCCGTAATGGCTTGTGCGGTAATACCAAATGTTCCAGACAAACAGGGGATATATGGCGCGCGAATAATCCTCGAGATACTGCCGCAAGTCGAAAATGGCGTGGTCATTGAGAGTCACCGCCACGCACACGTCGTGTAGCGAAGGCGCGTAGCATTGCAGGTTCTCTATGGCGTAGGCGTAGGTGTGGAAGATGAAAGGGCTGGAGATGATTTTCCTTGAGGTCTCCGTGGCACCTTGTATGAGGTAGTCGTAGTCGGCATCCACGCAAGCTATGAGCCACTGCCCTGTCTTGCCTTTTAGCGCGCTCATGAGAGCCGCTTTCTTGCCGCGCTCAAGGTTGTTGTCGCGCGTGGGCAGCATGATTTCAAAAAATATCCTGTCGGTCTCAAACTGGCTCAGGATGCTTCTCCAGAAAAACACGTCGTCGTAGCTCTCCACATAAGCCACGACCTTTTTTCTCTGCCGGCGTGGGTTAAGGGAGTTGGCCGCCTGCAGATAAGAAGATGTGAGGTTGTCCTGGAGACGTTTCATGGCGTTCAGATTGTAATGTCTGACACTTCCGTCACCTTGTCCATCCATCCGTTCATGATCACGGCGGGTGAGTGGGTGGTGAGGATAATCTGCACGTTGGGATTCAGCTCCAGTATGAGGTCGATAAGCTTTTTCTGCCATTCTATGTGTAGGCTCACCTCAGGCTCGTCCATGAAGAGCACGTATGGTTTTTGGTCTTCTACGAGCACGGTGAGCAGTATGGCGAGAATCTGCTTCTCGCCACTCGACAGCTGGTATGGCACAAGCGTCTCGCCCATTTGCGAGAAGCTTATCTCATTGTCGTTGCGTACTATTTTCTTACCGGTGTCGGCGAAGAGCGCGTCAATGATGTCCTGGAACCTCTTCTTTGGCTCCGACAGCTTTTGCGCCTCTTCGCCCGCCGTGGCCCCGCCTTTCTGCAGCACCTCTATCATGCGGTTGCCGATGTTGACCTGATAGTCGAGATACTTGCGCTGGAGCTTGTAGAGCTGCCAGTCGAGTTCCGTGGCAAGCGAGATATTCATTTGCGACATCACTTCGGCATTGATAAGCGGGCGGTCAAACGACCTGATGATGTCGTAGCGTATCCAGTTGGCATCCTCTGGACAGACCTTCAGGTGCACGCCTTTAAGCAAGTGGGAATGAAACTCGCCACCGGCAGCAAGTCCTTTCACCACCTTGTTGATTATGGTCGACTTGCCCACGCCGTTGACACCGCTGAGGATGTTAACGCGGCGGTCGAGGTTCCAGAGAATGTGCTTGTGTCCGCTCCAAAGGGAGTCAATCTCTATCTGGGTGATATAATCAGCGTATTTCTGCATGGTGGCAACGTTATGGTTATTCTATGCACAAAAATAGCAAAAAAAACAATCGCTTGGTTCTCTTCAACCCATAATTTGTTGTCTCGACAACGTTTTTTATGAAATGTTGGTCTTATGGGTGCACTACATGCTGGTTCAGAACCGAGTAGCCCTTTTGAGGTTAAAAAAAAAGCTAAATATTTATCTGGCGTGTGCGCGTTTCAAGTATTTTTCATTTATTTGCAAAATAAATTATTAACCATAAATTTTTATAAAGCTATGAGTCAAACTATTTTTATACGTCCGCAAACACGGAAACGCACAGACGGAATTAAAGAAAAGAACAGTTATTTTTTATGCCCTTCAAATACAGTGCTTACAGGAAGGTGCCATTCTGGTGATGAAAACGGAATCTCAGAATATAAGTTTTCGGGACTTCATGCCATAGATATAAACGGGAAAATAATAAATGGTGATATAACCATTGAAGACTTAGAATGGAGCGAGTGGCACAAGCAAAGCGATTCCGCGAATTTCTTTTTGTCAACCGATTCGGATGACAGTTCGCGAGTGCTTACCGGACGGCAACATACTGGAGATGAGAACGGCAAGACAAGATATCAAACAGGCATCGTGAAATTCAATGGCAAAAAGGCCAAGGTAACACATTACCCCGATGCGGATTTGGTCGTAAGGGAAAATGGTGGTCTTGAAGTGCTTCCAAAAGACAATCTTGTCATGATAGGCATAAAGCATTCTGGCGATGAGAATGGCTTGGCAACCTACTGCCAAGGATACATAGTAATTTCATAAGGATATGGAACTAAAAAAAGCATTCGTTTTGTGTTGTGTTTCTGTTGTCCTGTCGGGATGCATTCCAAGGGACGACAGTCCATATCCCGAGAACTATAGCAAACCTTGTTTCCTAACAAGTAATCCTGCCATAGTTGATCGACATGCGGGAACTTACAATGGGGTGGTTTGCGTACGGACCTCGGATGTCATAATGGACACGCTTTCCGTATGCCATATAACATTTGGTGATCATGATGACATGCACATATGCTCCAATATACCAGTAAGTGCACTTGCAAAGCTTACCACTTCAGACGAGGACAAGGACGCTTTTTATAACTGCAAGGATTCTTTCCTGCTTAAATTGAAATATGGCTTGATAAGATGGCAAGGTAAGGATTCTCTTTACAGCTACAAGATATATGATTGGAAAGGAAGCAAGAATTTTAAAATAGAGAATCATGTTTATCAATTCTTTTTTTTCATAAAAGAAAAGAAAATATATGACCCAAAATTTTATTACGATGAGTTTCCGACTAAAGGATTCTCTTTCAAAAATATTACCATCACAAAAGATGGTGAAGAGATACCGTTGGAAGCCAACAAGGAGCTGACAGTATTAGGCGATTGGCTTTGATGGTATGTGTAAGCTCTAATATTTATGGCTTAGGATACTTCTGAGTCCTTGTCTTGTTTACTCCGTATTTAGATGGTTTGGGGTAGAGTTAAGGCGAATGATAGGAGATGCCGATATCTTTACAAAGCATTAAATAGAAACTCAGCAAAGCATGAATTACAATATCAAAAAAATGGTGGCGGTATCGGCGCGTGCCGTGCTCGCCTTAGTATTTCTCGTTTGCGCATTTCAGACTATTGAGGCGCAAGACCAAACCAAGTCGTTCAGTGTATGTGCCTTGAATGTGGATGGTTTGCCAAACAAGATTCTCGGCATAGACCTCAACCCCTGCCAACGATTGGTTGCTCATTTCGCCAAAACAGAAGCAAACGTATAACACTTATGTTGACCTCTACAACAAGGCAAAGTCGTATCTTGGGAATGAAAGCCTTACTGAAGACGTGCGAACTCGGCTGCAAAGTACCCTTGAATCAACGTCTCATTCATATTATCTTCGCAGCGAGACGGACATTAAAGCTTTAGAGGACATCATTGCGGAAATTGGCCGTATCACGACTGGAGTGAGCACTGTCATGGGAACATAAAAAAGCCACGCCAGTGTTTTTGGCGTGGCTTTTTTATGCTATTATGCTTTGTGTTACGGTTTACTCGGCCACGAAGTTTTTCAGGTCATCGGCCTTGAAGTTCATGACGTAAGCGTGAGAACCTACGCACTCTTCCTCTGCCATGCGCACGAAGACGTTGGCGCTCTTCTCGAACTCCTCGGGATCCTTTGTGGCATCCTTGAGCAGGAGCTGAGAGAGGATGATGTCACCAGTCATGTTGTAGAGGCGACGGCCAAGGAAGTCGTGCTCGGCCTGATCGTTGTCTGCCTTTACCTTGTCCACGGCCTCGGCGTAGAGGTCCACGCACTTGGCAATGCGGTCGAGGAGAGGCTTGACGGCTTCGGAAACCTCCTCAGCGAGCATCTCTTTCATGATGTTGAGGTAGGTGCCGTTGGTGATATAGCGGATGGCCGCCACCACCTGAAGCTGAGTGGTGCCCTCGTAGATGGAGAAGATGCGGGCGTCGCGCAACAGGCGTTGAGCCTTATACTCCATGATGAAGCCTGAGCCTCCATGCACGCTCACGCAATCGTAGGCCGACTGGTTGGCAAACTCGGAAGTCATGCCCTTGCCCAGAGGCGTGAAGGCATCTGCCAAGCGGCTGTATTTCTTCATCTCCTTGCGCTCGTCGCCAGTAAGCTTGCGCTCGCGTGAGATGTCCTCAAGGGTCTTGTAGATGTCCACGTAGCGTGAAGTCTGGTAGAGGATGGCACGGCTTGCGTCGAGCTTGGCCTTCATGCGAGACAGCATGTCGTAGACGGCAGGGAAGTTGATGATGGCCTCGCCAAACTGCTTACGGTCACGTGCGTAGCTCACGGCCTGGTCGTAAGCCTCCTGTTCCAGACCGACGCTCTGTGCGGCAATGCCGAGACGCGCGCCGTTCATAAGGCTCATCACGTACTTGATAAGTCCGAGGCGGCGGTCACCGCAGAGCTCAGCCTTGGCGTTCTTGTAAACGAGCTCGCATGTTGGTGAGCCGTGGATTCCGAGCTTGTTCTCGATGTGACGCACGTCAACACCGCCGTCGCGCTTGTCGTAGATGAACATAGAGAGGCCGCGACCATCGCGTGTGCCTTCCTCTGAACGGGCAAGCACGAGGTGAATGTCGGAGTCGCCGTTGGTGATGAAACGCTTCACGCCATTGAGCCTCCATGTGCCGTCAGCGTCTTGTGTGGCCTTGAGCATGACGTGCTGAAGGTCAGAGCCTGCGTCTGGCTCGGTGAGGTCCATTGACATTGTCTCGCCGGCGCAAATGCGTGGGATGTATTTGGCTTGCTGCTCAGGAGTGCCAAACTCGTAGAGGGTGTCTATGCAACTTTGGAGCGACCACACGTTCTGGAAGCCGCTGTCGGCAGCTGAAACGAGCTCGGAGAGCATGGAGAACACCGTCATGGGGAGGTTCAGTCCGCCAAAGCGGCGTGGCATGGTGATGCCCCACAGGCCGGCCTTGCGCGTAGCGTCAAGGTTCTCGTATGTCTTTGAGGCATAAATCATGCGGTTGTTCTCGAGGTGGGGGCCTTCGAGGTCAACGCTCTCAGAGTTAGGCTCGATGATGTTCTTTGCCACCTCGTCGGTGATTTCAACGATGCGCTTGTAGTTCTCGATGGCGTCATCGTAAGAGACGGGAGCGTAGTCGAACTTGTCCTTGTCAGCGAAGTCGCGCTCTTTCAGCTCGACAATTCGCTTCATCAAGGGTGAGTCAAGATAATATTGTAGTTTCTTTGCGTCTGTCATTGTTGTATATTTTGGTGAATAAAAGAATTATAGAATAAGAGAATAACAGCCATTACTTAAAGCTTTATAGTTCATTGCTAAAATCATGTTTCTCTATTCCCTTAGCGAATGTGTTTAGCAATCTGCTTGCGTCATTGATGCAAGTCGTTAACGCTTCGTAGTCTTCAAGAGATATATATCCTAAATCTTTAGATAAGAATATATAGCACCGACACTCATCAACATATGCCATGCCTTTATGAGTTTAGTGCCACTTCGGGATTACTTGTTTTTTAGCTTGACGTAATGGCTCTTATTCTTTTATTCTCTTGCCTTTTATTCTAAAAATTACTTGTTGTTCTGCTTGTAATATTTGATGAGTTTCGGAACGACTTCCTCCACCGTGCCGGTGATGATGTAGTCGGCAATCTGGTTGATAGGAGCGTCCGGGTCGCTATTGACAGATATGATGATGCCTGAGTCCTGCATACCGGCGATATGCTGAATCTGACCGCTGATGCCGCAAGCGATGTACACCTTTGGATGCACCGTCACGCCTGTCTGGCCCACCTGCCTGTCGTGGTCTACCCATCCTGCGTCCACGGCTGCGCGGCTTGCGCCGACCTCACCGTGAAGCTCCTTGGCAAGCTGGAACAGCATGTCGAAGCCTTCCTTTGAACCTACGCCATAGCCACCTGCCACGACGATAGGAGCGCTCTTGAGGTTGTTCTTGGCAGCCTCTACATGGCGGTCGATTACCTGCACGGCGTATGACAATGGGTTGACATACTTCTTCGGGTCTGGATAGACGACCTCGCCCTTTGCCTTGCCCTGATAGAGAGCTTTCTGCATGACGCCTGAGCGCACCGTAGCCATCTGTGGGCGATGCTCCGGGTTTACGATGGTAGCCACGATGTTGCCACCGAAGGCGGGACGAATCTGGTAGAGCAGGCTGTCGTAATGCTTGCCCGATTTCTTGTCGTCGTATTCGCCAATCTCCAGCTGTGTGCAGTCGGCGGTAAGACCAGAAGTCAGTGATGACGACACCCTTGGGCCAAGGTCACGGCCAATGACAGTCGCTCCCATGAGGGCGATTTGCGGCTGCTCCTCCTTGAAGAGGTTGACCACGATGTCGGTGTGGGGTGCTGAAGTGTAAGGGAAGAGGCCCTCGCCGTCGAAGACGAAAAGCTTGTCCACGCCATAAGGAAGAATCTGGTCTTCCACCTTACCCTTGATGCCTGTGCCTGCCACAATGGCATTGAGCTCCACGCCGAGAGTGTCGGCGAGCTTGCGGCCCTTGGTGAGCAGTTCTTGTGACACCTCCTGTACGGTAGTGCCTTCTATCTCGCAATATACAAATACGTTATTCATTGTCTTAACTACTTATCCAATTATGCTCTCGTCTAACAGTTCTTTTACGAGTCCCTCCACGTCCTCGTCGGAAGCGGTGAGCCTCTTGCTCTCCTTCGCCTGGAAGACGATGTTCTTCACGGCTTTCACCTTCGTGGGCGAGCCTGCCAAGCCACACTGGTCGTAGTCGGCGCCGCAGTCGGCGATGCTCCACTGGCCGAGCGTGAGGTAGGGGCGTGTCTCGTAGAGTGAGGCCCAAGGCTCGTCGCCCTTGCGCTCCATCGGGCAAGAGGCGTATTTGTATTTCATCACGAGCTTGGCGTTGCATGGACGTGCTGGCGCGGCTGTTCCGTTTACGGTTACCATCACTGGCAGCGGAGCCACGACGGTCTCCACGCCGCCATCGATATGGCGCACTATTGTAGCCTTGCCGTCTTTCACCTCTTTTATCTCCTCGGCGTAAGTCACTTGGTTGAGGCCGAGCTTCTGCGCTACCTGCGGGCCCACCTGTGCCGTGTCGCCGTCGATAGCCTGACGGCCACCAATGACAAGGTCAACGTGGAACACGTCCTTGTCTATTTTCTCAATGGCCTTTGAGAGGAAATAGGCAGTGGCGAGAGTATCGGCACCAGCGCTCTTGCGGTCGGTGAGGAGCCAGCCCTCGTCGGCACCACGATAGAGGCTCTCGCGCAGGATCTCTCCGGCGCGGGGAGGGCCCATCGTCACTACACCGACGTGTACGTTCTCTGGATCCAAATCTTTAAGGCGAAGGGCCTGTTCCAACGCGTTGAGGTCTTCAGGGTTAAAGATGGCAGGAAGGGCGGCACGGTTCACTGTGCCTTCCGCTGTCATTGCGTCTTTACCCACATTGCGCGTGTCGGGTACTTGCTTGGCAAGCACTACAATGTTTAATTTCATGTATTCTTAAAATATATAATTATGTAATCTTCTTGAAGTTACGTATGAAATATCGGGACAAAATTACAACAATTTTGCCTCCCTGCCAAAGAAATAATACGAAAACAGCCGTTTTTTGCACAATACGTATCATTCTGTGCGTCGCGAGAGCGGCAAACGGTCTCTTCAAGAATCTATTTGTGTCTTTGGCCAATTCACGAGAAACAACTTTTCC
>JABLTL010056888.1_pt1 | contig 17893 bp, 16 predicted proteins | sample 7160151 | NCBI WGS metagenome assembly JABLTL01 (sample SAMN14651223, study PRJNA627086) | human gut metagenome | isolation source: feces | host: Homo sapiens
AAAGTCCGCACTGAGTTTTCGGTGCGGACTTTTTAATTGGCTTATCACACATAAATTTTATCAAAAACAAAATCCGCACCGTGTTTTCGGTGCGGATCTTGTTTGGAAAATAGAATGAGTATAATAAGGTATAAGGGGTTGTCTTATTTAAGCAGCTCTTTGAATCTCTTCATGGCTTCCTGCGTATTCTCATAGGTGCCGAATGCGGTGAGCCTGAACCAGCCGGCTCCGTTCTTTCCAAAGCCCTCTCCTGGTGTGCCTACCACCTGAATTTTCTCAAGCAGATAATCAAAGAACTCCCAGCTGCCCATATTGTTTGGGCACTTGAGCCAGATATAAGGAGAATTTATTCCTCCCGTGAACTTTATGCCAAGCTCGGTGAGCGTATCTGCCATGAGCTTTGCGTTTCTTCTGTAGTAGTTGATCGCCTCGTGGGTCTGCTTCTGACCCTCGGGAGTGAACACGGCTGCTGCGCCGCACTGAACGGGATAGGAAACGCCGTTGAACTTGCTTCCCTGTCTGCGTCCCCACAGCTGTGCTATGCTTACATCGGAGCCGTCGGAAGCCTTTACGATAAGCTCCTCGGGGATAACGGTATATCCGCATCTGGTTCCTGTAAATCCTGCTGTTTTGGAGAGCGAGCACATCTCGATAGCGCACTTCTTTGCTCCCTCAACGCAGAAGATGCTTCTGGGGAGCGCAGGGTCGGAGATAAATGCCTCATAAGCGGAATCGAAGATGATTATTGCTTCATTTTTCAGTGCGTAGTCCACCCATATTTTAAGCTGCTCCTTTGTATAAACGGAGCCTGTGGGATTATTCGGTGAGCAGAGATAGATGATATCCGCATGTACATTCTCATCGGGCATTGCCGCAAAGCCGTTCTCCTCGTTGGAATCCGCATAGATTATATTTCTGCCGCACATTGTGTTGGAGTCAACATAAACGGGATATGCGGGGTCGGTGACGAGAATGGTGTTTCCGTCGCCGAAGATATCAACGATATTGCCGCAGTCTGCCTTTGCGCCGTCGTTCACACGAATTTCGGAAAGCTCCAGTGAAACGCCGAAGCTCTTATAATAATCGGCGATGGCCTGCTTTAAAAAGTCATAGCCTGTGCCGCTGTCCTCATAGCCCTTGAAGGTCTCCTTAACGCCCATTTCGTCGGCACCCTTTTTAATAGCCTCAACAACAACGGGAGCAAGGGGCAGGGTAACGTCGCCGATGCCCATTCTGATAAGGGGCTTATCGGGGTGAGCTGCGGAATATGCCTTTATTTTCTTTGCGATATCAATGAAAAGGTAATTTTTCTTCATTGTAAGGAAGTGTTCGTTGATCTTTACCATTGTGATTTTTCCTTTCGTTCAGACATCTATCTCGCCTGTGAATACGGTCTCCGCAGGGCCTCTCATAAGAACAGTGCCGTCAGATTTATAGGTGATGAAAAGGTCGCCGCCTCTGAGCTTAACGGTTATCTCCTTGTCGTGGGGGAAATATCCGTTGAGTACCGATGCAGCCGTTGCGGCACAAGCACCTGTGCCGCACGCCCATGTCTCTCCCGAGCCTCTTTCCCAGACTCTCATCTGCATGGTGTTTTCATCAAGTATCTTTATAAATTCGGTGTTCACTCTTTCGGGGAACAGGGGGTGATTTTCAAAGGAAGGGCCTATTTTTTCAAGCTCCAAGCTGTCAACATCGTCAACATAGGTGACAGCGTGGGGGTTGCCCATGGAAACGGCGGTGATGAATACCTCTTTGCCGTCAACGGTGATGGGCTTGTTTATAAATGTATCGCCGCTTACATTCATAGGAATGTCCGCAGGCTTCAGAACAGCCTTGCCCATATCCACCAGCACGGTCTTGACCTTGCCGTTTTCGGGATAAAGGGTCAGCTTCTTTATTCCGCTTCTTGTTTCGAGAGTGATGCTTGTCTTATCGGTAAGGTGGTTATCATAGACAAACTTGCCTATGCAGCGTGTGGCGTTTCCGCACATATTTCCCTCGCTGCCGTCGGCATTGAACATTCTCATTCTGAAATCCGCCTTGTCGGAGGGCATTATAAGCACAAGTCCGTCGGCACCTATGCCGAAATGGCGGTCGCTGATGATCTCGGAAACTCTTTCGGGGTCAGCCACGGTCTCCTCAAAGCAGTTCACGTAAACATAATCGTTGCCGATGCCCTGCATTTTTGTAAATTTCATAACTGCAAGTCCTTTCGTTATCTGTATTCATATGTTTTTAGGATATCCGCTGCCACCTCGGTGAGGGTTACACGCTGATCCATGGCACGCTTCTGTATCTGGCGGTGAGCTTCCTTCTCGGATATTTTAAGATACTCGATAAGAACGCATTTTGCACGGTTCACAAGCTTCATCTCATTTACCATGTCACGGAGCATTTTGTTTTCCGAACGCAGGTCGTCCATTTTGTTCTTCATAGCTGCGGCGCAGCGTATGGAGTTCACAGCCAGCTCCCTGGGAGATGACTTGGGAAGTATCACTGCTCCTGTGCCCGAAAGCTTTGCGCACACCTCGTCATATACCTTGGAGGGAACGAATATCACCTGACAGACATCGAATGTCTTGCTTATATAAGCGGCAGTCTCGGCGCCGAACTCCCCCTCAAAGGGGAACACCGAGATGACCACGTCATAATCATGCTCAGCGCAGAGGTCACGGAGATTTTTTCCGCTTGTAACGGAAACATCGGTAAGCCCTGCTTCAAGTACCATTGATGAAAGGCTTGCCTTTGTATCGTCGGATACGGCGGCTATCAGTGCTTTGTTAGCAGTCATAAAGGGCAGCTCCTTTCATTTTATTGCGGAGATGTCGGCTTTACGCACATATATATGGGCGACATCTCCGCATTATCATACTATATACATTATACAGCCAAACGGGAAAATATGCAATAGCAAATCAGTTGTTTACATACAGCTGCTTGTAGGGGTTCTGGGTGTTGGGGATAAGCTTGAAGAAATGAGCTGAAAGGATATCGTCGGTATTGCCGCCGAAAGCTGCGGTGTATTTGTCAACATCGGCTCTTATCTCTTCCTTGTCAGCGTCGGTAGCGTCAGTTACCATTACCTGAGCGGGAACGTGGGGAACAACATCTGTGCGGATATAAATTGCTCCGCCGTGCATTCCTGTGCCGCAGAATGAGCCAACGGGGCAGATATCCTCATAGCCCAGACCCAGCACTACTATGCGTCCGCCTGCCTGATATTCCGCAAGGAAGTCGCCTACCTTGCCGCCGATGACCAGCACAGGGACTTTTTCCATATACTGCTTCATATGAATGCCTGCACGATAGCCCGCATTGCCCTGAATGAGTATCATTCCGTCTCTCATGCCGTAGCCGGGAGCGTCACCGCAGTTGCCGTGAATGGTAATGGTTCCGTCGTTCATGGTATCACCCGTTGCGTCCTGAGCGTTGCCGTAAACGGTGATATTGGACTGGGTAAGGTATGCGCCCAGAGCGTTGCCGGGAACGCCGTGTATCTCAATATTCTTGCCGATACAGCCGCTTCCGATAAATCTCTGACCCAGGCAGTTTTCTATAACAATGTCCTTGTCCTTGGACAGCCTTATTTCCTGATTAAGAAGTCTGTAATGCAGATCTCCCGCAGTAATCTTAGTCATTTCCGAAACCTCCTGCAAGCTTTTCATTTCTTCTCGTCCTTGAGAATGCCATAAGCATGGGATTTCTCTTGAGGGCTTCAAAATCCACTTCATCAAGGGGAATGTGCTCCTTGATAAGTGAAGTGTAAATTCCCGCTCTGTCTATCTTGTTGCCCATGAGGATAAAGCCCTTGAGAGCGTTGTCACGGGTAACGAGCTTCTTGTAATTGTTGCCGTCATGCTCCACATATGCCTCGCCGTCGTAGCAGCCTGCGGTGATGATGTGCAGACCAAAGAAGCCGATAGCGTTCATGGGGATAGCATTGAGATAGTAGCTTTCCATTCCTGCCATGTTCTTTCCTGCGATATTTCCCTGCATGAAAGCGTTGGGAAGAAGGGCAAGTATCTTTTCGCTGCCCGATGAGATATCGAAGGACTTGGTGCAGTCGCCTGCGGCGTAGATATCGGTAACGCCCTTTACAGCCTGACGGGTATCTGTTTCGATTCCTCTGTTTACGCTGCCGCCTGCCATTTCGGCAAGCTCGGTGTTGGGACGAACACCTACTGCAAGGATAACAAAGTCGAAGTCAACGGTCTCGCCGTTGGTAAGCTCGGCGGAATGAGCCTCAAAGTGCTTTGCACTGGTGCCGAGGATAAATCTTACACCCTTGGACTCGATGTGAGCCTTCATGATATCGGAAGCCTCGTTGTCGAGAATTGAGGGAAGGATCCTGTCGGCAAGGTCTATAACAGTCATCTGTGCGCCGTAATGTTCAAGAGCCTCGGCAGCTTTCAGACCGATAAGACCTGCGCCCACGATGAGCACCTTTGAACCCTGCTTTACAACGCCCTCGATAGCCTTAACGTCGTCCAGCTTCATAAACGAGAACTTGTCCTTAACGTTGTCAAGTCCGTCCATGGGAGGAACGAAGGGCTTGGAGCCTGTAGCAATGAGCAGCTTGTCGTAATCCACCTTGTTTCCGTTTTCAAGGGTGATATTCTTTGCTGCGGAGTCAACGGAAACTACCTTTGTGCCAAGGAGAGTATCCACATTGTTCTTCTCGTAGAAATCAAGAGGACGGTATATCATGCTCTCCTCCGTAACTCTTCCCTTGAGCAGATAAGAGATAAGGGGGCGTGAGTAGGTATGATACTTTTCATCGGAGATAAGAACGATCTGGCCGTCCTTATCGACTTCTCTTATTCCCTGTACCGCACCGATGCCCGCTGCGGAATTTCCGATAATAACGTATTTCATCATTCTTCTCCCCTTTCCTCAAAGACGATAGCCCTGTTGGGACAGTTAGCCGCACAGGCAGGCTCGCCTGCGCTGTTTCTTGTGCAAAGCTCGCACTTGGTAACTGTTCTTCCCTGATTTTTGGGGTCGATAACGATACAGCCGTAGGGGCAGGAGAGAACGCAGGTGTAGCAGCCTACGCACTTATCCGTATTTATTTCAATAACTCCGTTTTCGTTCTTGGTGAGAGCGCCTGCAATGCAGCCCTTTACACAGGCAGGATCCTGACAGTGGCGGCACTGAACGGCGAAATTTATTCCGTCGCCCTCCTCTACTCTGATTCTGGGAGCGGCATCTTTACCGAGCTTGAATGCCTTGGACATATCCTTTTCGCCGCTGTTGGCGAATGCGCAGTAAAATTCGCAGAGATGACAGCCGAGACACCAGTCCTCGTTTACATAAACTCTTTTCATGGGCTTTTACTACCTCCGATTATAATAGTATGAGATCATTCGCCTGCGTGCTGTATTCCCAGGATATCAAGCTCCTTCTGAGAAAGACCGATACCTCTGAGCATAAGACGGTTGCCTCTGAGAGACTCAATGGAGTTGATACCCATACCGCCCATCATTTCCTTTATTTCGTGATCCCATGCGTGAACGAGATTTACAAGGCGCTTGTAGCCTACTTCGGGGTTAAGACGCTTTACCAGGTCGGGGCGCTGTGTAGCGATACCCCAGTTGCACTTGCCGCCGTGGCAGCTTCTGCAAAGGTGGCAGCCCATTGCAAGGAGTGCGGGAGTTCCGATGTAGATAGCGTCGGCACCGAGAGCGATAGCCTTTACTGCGTCTGCGGAGCTTCTGATAGAACCTGCCGCAACGATGGAAACTTCATTTCTGATACCCTCGTCACGAAGTCTCTGGTCAACGGCTGCGAGAGCAAGCTCAATGGGGATACCCACATTATCACGTATTCTTGTGGGAGCCGCACCTGTACCGCCTCTGAAACCGTCTATTGCGATGATATCCGCACCCGAACGTGCGATACCCGAAGCGATAGCCGCAACGTTATGAACTGCTGCGATCTTTACGATAACGGGCTTTGTATATTCCGTTGCTTCTTTCAGCGAGAATATGAGCTGGCGGAGGTCCTCGATGGAGTAGATGTCGTGGTGGGGAGCAGGGGAGATAGCGTCTGTGCCCATGGGTATCATACGTGTTCTGGAAACATCTTCTCTGATCTTAGCGCCGGGAAGATGGCCGCCGATACCGGGCTTTGCGCCCTGACCCATTTTGATCTCAATAGCCGCACCTGTGTCAAGGTAATCCTTGAATACGCCGAAACGTCCCGAAGCTACCTGCACGATGGTGTGGGGGCCGTACTGATAAAAGTCCTTATGAAGTCCGCCCTCACCTGTGTTGTAGTAGGTTCCAAGCTCTGTAGCCGCACGGGCAAGCGACTCGTGAGCGTTTTTGGAAATGGAACCGTAGGACATTGCGGAGAACATTATAGGAGTGTTAAGCTCCAGATAAGGTGTCATTCTTGTATCAACGGTGCCGTCGGGGTTCTTCTTGATAGCCGCAGGCTTCTTGCCGAGGAACACCTTTGTTTCCATAGGCTCTCTCAGAGGGTCGATGGAAGGGTTTGTTACCTGAGAAGCGTTGATAAGTATCTTATCCCAGTAAACGGGATAATCCTGAGGGTTGCCCATGGAGGAAAGGAGAACAGCTCCCGTTCCTGCCTGACGGTAATTTTCTATCATCAGCTGCTGGGTGTAGTTTGCGCTCTTTCTGAAAGCGTTTTCGTTGGGTACTATCTTAATAGCGCCTGTGGGACAGATACATACGCATCTCTGGCAGTCAACGCACTGATTGTCGTGAGTAAGCATCTTGTCAAAATCGGGGTCATAGAAATGCACCTCATTGGAGCACTGACGCTCACAGGCACGGCACTTTATACATTTATCCGTATTACGGATCACTTCAAATTCAGCAGGAAAGAAATTTACAGGCATTTCCTTTTACCCTCCTCGTTAAGTTCTACAATTACAGGCTCGCCGCCTCTTGGAGACCATACCTTTTCAACATCGGGACAGATAGCTCTGATAGCACACTCCTCGCTGGCGATATAGACCATATCCTTCTTTTCGGCAACTACCATGGAGCGGAGCTTCAGACGGTCGTTGAGCGCCATTATTCCGCCTGTGTAGCCGAGAATGATGGAGAAGGGGCCTGTGATGAGCAGGCTGGAGAATGCGTTTCTGAAATACTTGAGCTTTGCAGCCTTTTCGGGATCCTTCTTCTCGATCTCGTCTATCTCGCTCCAGAAGGGAGCTGCGATGATGGAAGCGATATCCTCGAGAGAAAGCTGCTGTTTTCTGTTGAGCCAGTCGAAGATGTATGTGATGACCTCCGTATCGGTAAGGAGGGTACATTTGTAGCCGAACATTTCGATGAAACGGCGGTTAGCGTCGTAGGAGGAAATCTCGCCGTTATGTACTATTGTATAGTCAAGGAGCGCAAAGGGATGAGCGCCGCCCCACCAGCCCGGGGTGTTTGTGGGATAACGGCCGTGGCAGGTCCATGCGTAGCCCTCGTATTCATCGAGACGGTAAAACTCTCCAACGTCCTCGGGGAAGCCAACAGCCTTGAAAACGCCCATGTTCTTGCCGCTGGAGAAAACGTAAGCGCCGTCGATATCATTGTTTATTCTGATAACGCACTTTGCAACGAACTCTTTTTCGTCCAGCTGGGAGGAAGCTATTTTAGTGGGCAGAGGGTTAACGAAGTATCTCCAGATAAGAGGCTCGTTGGTGATTGCGGGGGTCTTCTTAGTGGGGATACGGCTGAGGTTGATGACGTCAAAATGACGGTCAAGGAAGCGCTCAGTCTGTTCTCTTGCCTCGTTGGAGTTGTAGAATACGTGGAATGCGTAGTAATCCTTGTACTCGGGATAGATTCCGTATCCTGCAAAACCGCCGCCCAGACCGTTTGAACGGTCGTGCATATAGGAAATGGATTTTACGATATCTCCGCCGTTCATGCGGTTGCCGTCACGGCTGATGAAGCCGGAAATGGCACATCCGGCAGGGATCCTGATTTCGCCTTCTTTTAAAAGCATATACTCACTCTCCTAAAAATAACTGCATTGCTGTTTTAGTGATATTATTTTAGCACAGGCTATCTGATTTGTCAATAGGCTTTTGCAAGATTTTTTCTATAAACTTGCAAATATGACAGTTTTACACAAAACATACGCCGAAAATGCGTTGCAATATGACACGTCAAAATATTTTCTTGCGTAATTTTGCTTAAATGTTAACATTGCGTGTCGGTGTGCGGACGTATAGGGCAGCGGGGGAGCGCTCGGAGAGTTATTTTGCAAAATGAAAGTCAAAACAATGCGAGTTGCAAAATGCAGAAAGGCACGAAACGATATTCGATACAGGAGCCAAACAAAAAGTTAAAGCCAAACTGCAAAAGCGGGCTTATACTAATCACCAATAAAACCATAGACAAAAAATCATCGCATAATCCATATACGCAAGATTATGCTCGATTTTTTGTATAGTTTTTAATTGGTGCTTAGTATTAGTTGGGGTGAGGGGGTAGGGAAGAGATGAGTGCTTGCCTTTTACAAGGCATGGAGAAACCGTAGGGGAGAATATGTGCCGACAGCGGTACAAGGGAATGCCCGCTTTTGTTGGGTTTTGGTTTCCTCTGTGTCGTTCCGACACAATCTCTCACTTAGGTGTCCCCTTTGCATTCGGTACGGACGAATAAAATTGAATTGTAGGTATGTCCGTACCTGTGCCTAACGGCGGAAACCAAAATCGCTGTTCCTGACGGAATGTCTCTTGGTTTCAAGCCGCCTGCATGAAATAGTTTTTGGTTTGTTTGAGATAAAACTTACATTTTGCTAGCTTTTGAACTCAAAGTGCAGGCGGCTTTGGGGATTTGGGGGTCAGTCGGCTAACAGGTTAATCACATTAACCGCTTGCAAAGATTTCGCAGGTAAACGTAGTTTACCGCTGCGGCAATGACGACAAGGAGGCTCTGCCTCCAGTTGACCTACTAAACCCTTTACCTTGACCTTATTTGTGTGGATTTTTTTATTTGCTTTCACTGCCTTGCGGTCTCAAAAAAAGTTTGAAAAACAGTGGAAAAATATTTTCCTGTGTGTTATAATAAAAAAGTACAATCTTTTTTATATCGGAGTTGATTACGTGGCGATAAAACGAGAAAGAAAAATCATCGGAAGCGCCGACAGAGGCATTGCCCTTACCGTGCTTACCGACAGCAAATTCAAAACCGACAGCTATATCATTCATTTCATAACAAGGCTCACCGAGGAGAACGCCTCTGCCAATGCGGCAATAGCCTTTATGCTTGAGGATACCTGCGCAAAGTATCCTACCATAACCGCTTTTAACACAAGACTTGCCGAGCTTTACGGTGCCAGCGTAAGAGGCGGTATCAGCCGCTTTGCCGACAGCCAGACCATTACTATGTCCGCCAGCTGCATAGGAGACAGATTTGCGCTGGAGGGTGAGGATATATCCGCCTCAGTGCTTGAACTGCTCTGCGGCTGTGTTTTCGACCCCGTATCCGAAAACGGCGCATTCCCCGAAAAGCAGTTTGCCCTGAAAAAGCAGGAGCTTATTGACGATATTGACGCTGATATCAACGACAAACGCTCATATGCCCTTAAAAAGGCTGGCAAAGTGATATACGAGAACGAGCCTGCGGGCATACCTGTCAAGGGCGAGCGCTCCGATGCTGAGGCTCTTACATCAGAGCAGGTTTGGAAAGCATACAAGGAGCTGCTCCGTACTGCAAGGATCGAGATATTCTTTGTGGGCAGGGAGCTTCCCGAAAAGTGTGAAAAGCTCATAAACGACAGATTTTCCGCCATGGACAGGGGAACGGTATATTCCCCCTCTGAAAAGCTTTCACCCTTAAAGCCCGAGGTAAGATATGAGACCGAGCGCCTTGATGTGCTCCAGAGCAAGATGGTCATGGCGTACAAGACAAGCATAAAAAGCCCTGCTGTCCGCAGAGTATTCACCGCACTTTTCGGCGGACTGCCCGTATCCATGCTTTTCATGAACGTAAGAGAAAAGCTGAGCCTTTGCTATTACTGCGCCGCAAGCTTTGCGGAGAAATCGGGTGTTATGTTCGTTGACAGCGGCGTTGAGAGCGAGAACATCGAGCCTGCACGCAAGGAAATAGAAAATCAGCTGGCGCTTACCGCCAAGGGTGAGTTCTCCGACGAGCTGCTTGAGCAGGCAAAGCTTGCCATGGTGTGCGCCCTCAAGGGAGCAGACGATTCCCCACGCAACATTGCGGACTGGTATTTCAGCGACTGCACCAAGAGCGAGGAGGATATTCTTTCTCCCGAAAAGCTTTCGGAGCTTATTGAAAAGGTAACAAAGAAGCAGGTAATGGAATTTGCCGCTTCCCTTAAACTTGATACTGTTTACGTGCTTACGGGAAAGGAAAACTGATATGACTATTGTTGAAAAGATCAGAACAGGAAAGACATATCTGGGCATTGAGCTTGGCTCCACAAGAATAAAGGCGTGCCTTATCGACGACGAGATGAAGCCCATAGCTTCGGGCGCTCACGAGTGGAAGAACCGCTTTGAAAACGGCTACTGGACATATTCCCTTGATGATATCCATAACGGCATCCGCTCCTGCTATGCTTCGCTTCTGGCGGACGTAAAGGAGAAATACGGCGTTTGCCCCGAGACCTACGGCGCAATGGGCGTTTCCGCCATGATGCACGGTATCATGGCATTTGATGAAAACGGAACTCTTCTCACTCCTTTCAGGACATGGCGAAACACCACCTCCGAAAAGGCTGCGGCAGAGCTTACCGAGCTGCTTGATTTCAACATTCCCCAGCGCTGGAGCTGCGCACATTTCTATCAGTCGGTGTTCGACAAAGAGGAATATGTTCCCAGAACCAAGAAAGTAACGACCCTTGCAGGCTATATCCATTTCATGCTCAGCGGAGAAAATGCCGTTGGCATAGGCGAGGCTTCGGGAATTTTCCCCGTTGATATGACAGGCTATGACAAGAACAAGCTGAAAAAATATGCCGATAAAATAGCTTCCCATGGCTATGATAATGATATATACAGCCTTTTCCCTGCCGTTAAGAGCGCAGGTGAAAAGGGGGCATATCTTACTGAAGAGGGCGCAAGGTTCCTTGATCCTACAGGAAGCCTTAAAGCAGGCGTTCCCCTCTGCCCTCCCGAGGGAGACGCAGGCACGGGAATGGTTGCCACAAACTCCGTAAGAGCAGGCACAGGAAATATCTCCGCAGGTACTTCCGTATTTTCCATGCTGGTGCTCAGCGAGCCTCTTGCCGCTGTTCACAGGGAGATAGACATGGTAACTACCCCCGACGGATATCCCGTTGCCATGGTACACTGCAACAGCTGCTGCACCGAGCTTGACGCATGGGTGAATATGTTCGGCGAATTCGGCGCACTTATGGGCTGTGATATCGACAAGTCGGAGCTTTACGAAAAGCTTTACCGCAATGCCATGAACGCTGCCCCGGACTGCGGCGGAGCGGTGGCATACGGCTTTATGTCAGGCGAGCCTGCCGCAAATGTTGAAAAGGGCTATCCCGCATATTTCCGCTCGCCCGAGCACGCTCCCACACTGGGCGAATTTTTCAGAGCGCAGCTTTATTCATCTGTTGGTGCGCTTAAAATGGGTATGGATATCCTGTTTGATACCGAGAAAGTATCTGCACAGCTGTTCACCTGCCATGGCGGACTTTTCAAGGTAAAGAACGCCGCCGCACAGATAATTGCCGATGCTCTTGATACCCCTGCGGCTGTTATGACCACAGCAGGCGAGGGCGGCGCATGGGGCATTGCTCTCCTTGCGGCTTATATGATGACAGGCAACGGCAAAAAGCTTGCCGACTGGCTTGACAGCACAGTTTTCGGCGATATGGAAAAGACAGTCTCCTACCCTGAGGAAAAGGGCAGAGAGGGATATGAAAAGTACATAGCCGCTTTCAGAAAAGGCCTTGCAATGTACGGAAAGGAATGATAATATGCTGGAAAATCTCAAAAAAGAAGTTCTTGAAGCAAATCTTCTGCTTCCCAAATATAATCTTGTAACATTCACATGGGGCAATGCCTCCGCCGTTGACAGAGAGAGCGGAATGGTGGTAATAAAGCCCTCAGGCGTTTCCTATGAGGGAATGACTGCCGATGATATGGTAGTTGTGGAGCTTGCCACAGGCAAGGTTGCCGAGGGCAAGTACAAGCCCTCCAGCGATACACCCACACATCTTGAGCTTTACAGACGATTTGAAAATATGGGAGGCATCGTCCACACCCACAGCAGATGGGCAGCGGCATTCGCACAGGCAGGCTGCGGCATCATACCCATGGGCACAACTCAGGGCGACTATTTCTACGGCGAGATACCCTGCACAAGGGATATGACCCCCGAAGAGATAGGCGGCGAATACGAAAAGGAAACAGGCGTTGTTATTGCAGAGGCATTTGAGGGCATCGACCCCATGACCATTCCTGCGGTGCTGGTAAAGAACCATGGTCCCTTTACATGGGGCAAGGACGCTATGGAAGCTGTTCACAATGCTGTTGTACTGGAAGAGGTGGCATTTATGAACTATCACGCCGCTTCCATAAATCCCTCTGCGGGAGCAATGCCCCGGGCTCTGCTTGACAGGCATTACCTGAGAAAGCACGGCAAGAATGCCTACTACGGTCAGAACTGAGGAGAAAAGTCATGACAAGAGAGATCATTTCCAATGACCGCACAGGCGAAAAATACACACGGATAAAGCACGACAGCGGTCTTGAGATACTTATCTGGAAGACCGAGGGCTACAGCATAAAGCACGCCCTTTTCGGCACCCGCTACGGTTCGGTGAACACCACCTTCAAGACCCGTGACGATGCTGATTTTGTCACCGTGCCCAACGGCATTGCCCATTATCTGGAGCACAAGCTTTTCGAGAACGAGGACTGCGGCGTGTTCGAGCTTTACGCAAAGACAGGCGCATTCGGCAACGCATACACTTCATTCGACAGGACCTGCTATCTTTTCTCCTGCACCGAGAACTTTATCCCCTCCCTGAAAATACTGCTGGATTTTGTCCAGAAGCCCTATTTCACCGAGGAGACCGTCCGCAAGGAGCAGGGCATCATCGGTCAGGAAATAAGAATGTACGAGGACGACCCCAACTGGCGTGTGTTCTTTAATATGCTGGGCGGCATCTATCACGAAAACCCCGTTAAGATAGACATTGCAGGTACAAAGGAGAGCATTGCCCAGATCAATGCCGACCTGCTTTACCGCTGCTATTACACTTTCTACAATCTCCACAACATGGTGCTTGCCATTGCAGGAGACGTTGACGAGGACGAGATAATGAAGCTCTGCGATGAGATGCTTATCCCCTCCGAAAACAAGGAGCTTATGACCATAGTTCCCGAGGAGCCTGTTACCGTGGCTTCAAAGTACGTGGAGCAGAAGCTTGAAGTGGCAGTGCCCATGTTCAACATCGGCTACAAGTCCGAGCCTGTGAGCAATGAGGACATAGTAAGGTGCGAGGTGCTTTCCGACATGGTTCTTGCCATGCTGGCAGACGAGACCTCCGACTTCTACAAGCGCCTTTACGATGAGGGACTTATCAACTCCGTATTCTCTTCCGAGACATTCTCGGGCGACGGATTTTTCGTTCCCATTTTCGGCGGCGAGTCCAGAGAGCCTGAAAAGGTGGCACAGCTTATCGCCGAGGAAATAGAGCGCCGCAAGCAGGTCGGCTTTACAAAGGAAGAGTTCGAGACTGTAAGAAAGGCATATTACGGCAGCCTTATCCGCAACCTTGGCAATCCCGAAGCCATTGCAAGCGGACTTATCAAGGCAGGCCTCAGGGGCACAGGCAACGCATTCTCCACCATCGAAACTGTGGCAAGCGTTACCGCAGAGGACGCAGCGGAGTTCCTCCGTCAGCGCTTTGACCCCGAAAACTGCACGCTGTCCGTTATCCGCAGCGAAGAACAGGAGGGCAAGGCTTAACTATGGAAGCACTTTCAAGGCTTCCTGTTGATAATGTGGTCTTTCCCAAGCTTGGGATAGACCTTACTATCAATTCGGAAGCTATATCAATATTCGGCTTTTCCGTAAAGTGGTACGGCGTTATGATAGCGCTGGGCATGCTTCTTGCCATGATGTACTGTTTCAGACGCGCAAAGGAGTACGGCATTGACGGCGACAGGCTCATTGATGCGGTCATTGCCGGCGTTATAGGCGCAGTTGTGGGCGCAAGGCTCTACTACGTGGTACTCCATTCAGCAAGTTATCACAGCATCAAGGACATACTTTCCATAAGGGACGGCGGACTTGCCATTTACGGCGGCATAATCGGCGGACTGCTTTTTGGCTGCATTATGGCAAAAATACGCAAGCTGAAGATCATGCCCACCCTTGATATTGTCGCCATGGGACTTTTCATCGGTCAGTGCCTTGGCAGATGGGGCAACTTCTTCAATCAGGAGGCATTCGGTACAAACACCGATCTTCCTTGGGGAATGTCAGGCGGCAAGATACAGAACTACCTTATAAATCATCAGGCGGAGCTGGCTGCAAAGGGAATAGAGATCGACCCTATGCTCCCCGTTCACCCCTGCTTTTTGTATGAATCCCTGTGGTGCCTTATCGGCTTCCTTATCCTGCATTTCTACCACAAGCACAGAAAATTTGACGGCGAGATCTTTGCGCTGTATATTTTCCTCTACGGACTGGAAAGGTCTGTGGTGGAGGGTCTGAGAACGGACAGCCTTTACATCGGCAGCGTGAGAGCTTCGCAGATGCTGGCTGCAATAAGCGCCACTGCGGCACTGGTGTATATCATTGTCATGCGTGTGAGACTTAAAAAGGCCCCCGTTCCCCTCTACCGTGATACCGAGGAATCAAAGCGCCTTATCGCAGAATCCGAAAAGGCAGAACAGGCTGAGGAGGACTGCCGCAAGGCAAAGAAAGAGCAGAAAAATCAGCTTACTGACGACCAGAAGATAGTTTCCGACGAGCCTGAGGACGGTTCTGAGGAAAATGGCGAAAAATAATTTCAGGGAGGAAAAATCATGGCAAATCTCATTGACGGCAAGGCAGTTTCCGCAAAGGTAAAGGCAGCTGTAAAGGCTGAGACCGAGGAGCTTAAAGCAAAGGGCATTTCCGTTGGACTGGCAGTTGTTATCGTAGGTGATAACCCTGCTTCCAGAGTATATGTGAACAACAAGAAAAAAGCGTGCGCAGAGGTGGGCTTTGAGTCCTTTGAGTATGCTCTCCCCGAAGAGACCTCTCAGGCAGAGCTTTTGGCACTGGTGGAAAAGCTCAACAATGACGACAGAGTAAACGGCATTCTGGTCCAGCTCCCTCTTCCCAAGCAGATAAACGAAAATGCCATTATAAACGCTATCCGCCCCGACAAGGACGTTGACGCATTCCACCCCGAGAATGTGGGTCATATTATGATAGGCGACTACAGCTTCCTGCCCTGCACACCCGCAGGCGTTATGGAGCTTATTGCCGACACCGGCGTTGATGTGTGCGGCAAGAACTGCGTGGTGATCGGCAGAAGCAACATCGTCGGCAAGCCTATGGCAATGCTTTTGCTCCACAAGAACGGAACCGTTACCATCACCCACTCAAAGACACAGAACCTGAAAGAGATATGCGCAAATGCGGATATCCTTGTGGCAGCTGTTGGCAAGGCAAAGTTTGTTACCCCCGATATGGTCAAGGAGGGCGCTGTTGTCATCGACGTAGGCATGAACAGAAACGAGCAGGGCAAGCTCTGCGGAGACGTTGACTTTGATGCCTGCAAGGACAAGGCAGGATATATCACTCCCGTTCCCGGCGGCGTTGGCCCCATGACCATTGCAATGCTTATGAGAAACACCCTTACAGCTGCAAAGAAGAAAAACGGCATAGCATAAGAAATGAGGTGACGGTATGAAGATCATAAGAAGCATCATAACTATCCTGCTGACACTTTCCCTGTGCTTATGCACTTTCGGAGCCGAAGCGGCTGCAAAGTCTGCCGATAAGACTGCCGTAAGTGTTTCGGACAGAGCAAAGAACATCAGGGTATCGGACAAAAGCATAACCCTTGAAGAGGGGCAGTCCGTAAAGGTAACTGTCTATACGGGCGGCAAAAGTGTAAAGTATCAGCGAAGCACCAAAGCTGTTTCCTGCAAGGCGGGAAAGGTCAGAAAGGGCAAATTCACCCTTACGGTAACAGGCGTTAAAGAGGGCAGCTGCACCATAACCCTTTATGATAAGAACAATAAGTCTGACAAGTGCAAAATAAAGGTGACTGTCACCGAGGCGACCTACTACACTTTCAGGACGGAGGAGCTTTTCGAGTCTCACTTCCTGAAGCACGGCGCTGAGTTCGGGGACATTACCAAGCAGGAGTATCTTGACAAGGCAAATGCTTTGATAGACGATACCTCCGACAATGTTCTTACCAAGCGTGAGGAGGACGGCGACTATCTTTTCTTCAACACCGAAACGGGCGAGTTCCTTGTTCTCAGCGATGACGGCTATATCAGAACGTTCTTTATCCCCGATGACGGCATAGACTACTGGAACCGCCAGTGAGGAGGACATATGAAAGGTAAATGCCAGTGCTGCGGATATTATACCGTGGAAAATGAATACGACATCTGCCCCGTATGCTTCTGGGAGCGGGACGATAATGTCAGCCCCGACTGCGCAGGGGGAGCAAACAGCATATGCCTCATAGAAGCGCAGAAAAACTACAGAAAATACGGCGCCTGCGAGGAAAAATGGGTCTCAAAGGTGCGTCTGCCCCGTGAGGACGAAAAACTTCCCTCGGCGGAAAAATGAATATATACACTTTTTGGCGCATATCCAATATAATATACAGTATAAAACACATGAATATTCGTTATTTAAGCTTAAAAGATGAATATTTTGCGTAAATCGGATAAAATATGCAAATAAGTCTTGACATTTGCGCCAAAGGGTGTATAATAAATATCAGTAACCTGACATTGCACTTTGAGGAGTGCAGTGCAAAAAAATAAACGGAGGTACACTAAAATGGCAGTTAATAAGGAAAACATCAAAAAGGTCGTTCTCGCTTATTCCGGCGGTCTCGACACTTCTATCATTATTCCCTGGCTCAAGGAAAACTACAACAACTGCGAGGTAATCGCTGTTTCCGCTGACGTTGGACAGGGCACCGAGCTTGACGGTCTCGAGGAAAAGGCTAAGAAGACAGGCGCTTCCAAGCTTTACATTGAGGATCTTAAGGAAGAATTCATTCAGGATTATATCTACCCCACCGTTCAGGCTGACGCTATCTACGAGGGCAAGTACCTCCTCGGTACCTCTTTTGCACGTCCCATCATCGCAAAGAGAATTGCTGAGATCGCTATTGCAGAGGGTGCTGACGCTATCTGCCACGGCTGCACCGGTAAGGGCAACGACCAGGTAAGATTTGAGCTTGCTATCAAGGCTTTTGCTCCCGATATGGCTATCATCGCTCCCTGGAGAGAATGGTCCATCAAGTCCCGTGACGAAGAGATCGACTACGCAGAGGCACACAACATTCCTCTTAAGATAACCCGTGAGACCAACTACTCCAAGGATAAGAACATCTGGCACCTTTCCCACGAGGGTCTTGACCTTGAGAATCCCGCAAACGAGCCTCAGTACAACAAGGAAGGCTTCCTTGAGCTGGGCGTATCTCCCGAAAAGGCTCCCGATAAGGCTACATATGTAACTATACACTTTGAAAAGGGTATCCCCACCGCTGTTGACGGCAAGAAAATGAACGGTGTTGAGCTGGTTTCCACCCTCAATAAGCTCGGCGGCGAGAACGGCATCGGTCTTGTTGACCTGGTTGAGAACCGTCTCGTTGGTATGAAGTCCAGAGGCGTTTATGAAACACCCGGATAAGGACGGATTGGAGATAATTATGGCGCAGCAGCGTTTTGATAAAG
>JABLTL010057312.1_pt1 | contig 17893 bp, 11 predicted proteins | sample 7160151 | NCBI WGS metagenome assembly JABLTL01 (sample SAMN14651223, study PRJNA627086) | human gut metagenome | isolation source: feces | host: Homo sapiens
AATAAAGAAATAATTAAAAAATTTAAAATATTTTTTTCAAAATATAATTATATTCTAATATTAATACTACCATTTATATTAATGGACATATTAACAAAAATATTAGGAAACAAGATACATTTTTATGGAATAATAAGACTGGTACCAACTCTATTCACGTTACTGTGGATAACATTTATGGTGGGTAGTTCATTATTTTTAGAGAAGAAGAAAGGAAAAATAGTCTATATAATATCATTTATATTATCATTTGCCCTATTCATAACAAATAATATTTATTATTCTATGACAGATACATTTTTTGATTTTAGTTTATTGATGTTAGCATCTGAAGGATCAGAATACTTTCTAGATGCCATAAAAAATTGTAACATATGGGTATATGTGTCAGCTATATTAATATTAATTACATTTATAATAGGCTTAAAAAAATATCCAAAAAGAGAAAAAACAAATTTAAAAAGTGTTATAAAAATATTCTTTGCCTTCCTTATTATTCATTTTCTATTACCATTTATGTATGGACCTGCAAATAATGAATTAACTTGGAGTACTTGGCGTAATCCAAGAAATATATATAATACATTTAATGATAATAATAAGAGTATGATGATAACGGGATTATATGAATATAGTTTTAGAAACTTTTATGTAACATTTATAAAAGCTAAAAAGACAACCAATGAAGAGGATTTAACATTTCTTGAAGAAGAATATAGTAAAGAAACAGAAGATACAACAAATAAATATACTGCAAAATACAAAGATAAAAACTTAATAATTATTCAATTAGAAGGAACAGATAGTTGGCTTATAACAAAAGAAGATACTCCAACGCTATATGAAATGATGAATAATTCAATAAACTTTACTAATCATTATTCATATTATAATGGAGGAGGTTCTACATTTAATTCCGAATTTGCAGTTAATACAGGTTTTATAACACCTCTTTCATATACACAAAATGCTTATACATTTAATAAAAATCATTTCCCATATTCACTAGCTCATTTATTTAAACAAGATGGATATGCTGTAAATGCCTTTCATATGAATACTAGTGAATATTATTCAAGAGGAACAAACTATAAAAACTGGGGATATGATAACTACTATGGATTAAAAGACTTAGGTACTTATAACGATGATAGTTATACATTAGATAGAGAATTAATTTTAAATGAAACTTTTAGAGAAAAAATGTTTAGTGAAGAAAAGTTTGTAGATTATATAATAACATATTCAGGACACTTACCATTTACAACAGAAAAAGGAGTATGCAAAAAATTAGTAGAAGAAGATATTTTAAAAGAACAAAATTTAGAAAAATTACCTGAAGATTATACATTGCCTAGTTTAACTGAAGAAGAATGTGCCAGAAGACAAGCAAAAGAAACAGATTATATGGTAGAGTTATTACTTGATACATTAAAAGAAAAAGAACTACTAGATAATACAGTAATTGTAGTATTTACAGATCATTATCTATATACATTATCAGATCAAACAATATTAGATAAATATAAAGAAACAGATAATAATTTAATTAATCATACCCCATTCTTTATATGGAGTAATGAAGGAGAGAAAAAGAAGGTAAATGATGTAACATCACAATTAAATGTACTTCCAACACTATTAAATTTATTTGGATTAGAATACCACTCTAATTACTATATAGGAAAAGATGCCTTATCAACAGATTATCAAGGTCATGTCTTCTTTAGTGACTATTCTTGGTATGATGGTAATATATATGTAGATGGGGGTACAGTAACAAATGGAAAAGAAATAGATCCATTAGTACTTGAAGATAAAAACTATTATATAAATTATATAATAAGAAAAAATGATTTAACACTAAAATATGACTACTTTAAAAAAATAAAACAAAATAAAACTGACAATGGTGTATAAAAAAATCATATCGCAATTGATATGATTTTTCTTTACTTATTATTACTTATATCATCTATAGTAACTTTACTATCGTGAGGAATAGGTTTCCAAGTAACTTTCATAAATAAAGCAGCATAAGTACTATATCTACCAATTATATCAAATGTAGGCCAAGTTAAAGTAAATAAAACTTTTTTCATAAAAGGAATTTTCTTAATATTTTTTCTTTCTACTATAAATAAATATATAGCAGCCCACATGTTTTGAATATACATACCCAATCTATATAGTAACCTAAACCAAATAGAAATAAGCATTCCTACAAATAGAGCATTAATACCAGGATTTACAGTTATTTTAATTTCAAATAGACTTCTAAGAATTCTAGCTAAATAAGTACCACCACTAAATATATTACTACTATTAATACCAGTGTTATAGCAGTAGCAGCCATACATAATAACTACTACTAACAACCATCTAGCAATATTAAATACTGAAAATGGTGTAAGTTGCATTAAAGTATCAAAAGAAGCAAATCTATGTCTAATAGATTCCACGATAGATAACATAACACTTTTAAATGTTTTCTTTTCTTTCCATCTAGTCTTCAAAAATAATTTACCAAAGAAAATGTTAATAAATAAATAAGGACCAGATTCAACAAATGCAAGTAAATGGCCTTTAGCCCATCTTATTCTTTGTCTTAAAGCAACTTTTAAACTAATAGGTTGTTCATCATAGAACATTGCTTCATTTTGATAAGATATTCTATAACCTTGAGCTACAGCATCCGCAGTAAGTGCTCTATCCTCAGTAAGAGAAGTATAATGCCAACCATTTCTTACAATCTCACTAGTAAATAAGAACCCAGTTCCCTGTATATTAGTGGCTAATCTAAGTACTGATCTAGCTCTATGATTACACCTAATAGATCTAATCCAATGTAGTGCATATGTGGAAGCAATCCAATTTTCATCAAAGTTTTTAGTATTCCTATATGAAGTAACAATAGATTCTCCAGAATCAAATGCATCATTCATCTTTGTAACATAGTCACTTTTTAATAAGTTATCAGCGTCAAATATAAAGTATCCTTCAAAACTCATTCTACCATAGTCTTCTTCTATTTTTTCTAGAAGATATTGAAGAGCAAAACCTTTAGTTTTATGTTCATTATCAAATCTCTCATAGCAAATAGCGCCCTTTTCTCTAGCTATTTCTGCAGTGTTATCAGTACAATTATCTGCTACTACGAATGTAGTAAGTAGTTCACTAGGATAATCCTGTTTCTTTATGCTATCAAGTAGATTTCCAATAACATTCTTTTCATTTCTCGCTGCTATTAGAATAGCGTATTTATGTTTCTTCTTCGCAGGTTTAAATTTTCTAGTAAAAAATAAACCAATAATCCAATATAACGTTTTATATGCTAACATACAAGAAAGAATAGTACCCGTTATATTATATATTTTTCTCCAATCTAAATAATGTTCACCTATTGAACTTATAATATTCATTATATACATACAACAACCTCACTTCAAATTACAAGTGTATTATATCATACATTAAATTAATAAACAAGTTTTATATTTTTTCCTTCACTCTAAGCCTGCAGTCTTAGAGTGTTATTTTAAGCCTAAGGTCTTAAAATAAACAATACTTTTGCATTATTTAGTCAAATATGTTATTATATAACCGGTGATAATTATGCATAAAATTGGTATAATCGCAGAATATAATCCATTTCACAATGGTCATTTATATCAAATAAAAGAAATAAAAAAAAGATATCCAGATAGCACAATAATCTCAGTAGTATCTTCTTCATTTATCCAAAGGGGAGATATTTCATTATTAAATAAGTGGGATAAAACTAAAATAGCATTAGATCAAGGTATCGACCTAGTAATAGAACTGCCTTTTGTTTATTCTACGCAGGCTTCAGATATCTTCGCCGAAGGATCCATAAAAATACTAAATTATCTAGGTATAGACACTCTAGTATTTGGAACAGAAAGAGATACCATTGAGGACTTAGAGTTACTCGCAGATATTCAAATAAATAATAAAGAATATCAAGAAAAAGTAAAACATTATTTAAGTAAAGGTTTAAATTATGCTACTAGTACTAATAAAGCTCTCGAAGATATAACGAACATTAAAGTAGATACTCCAAATGATTTACTTGCACTATCATATATAAAACAAATAAAATTAAATAAATATAATATAAAATGTACTAATATCAAAAGAACAACTTCATATCACGGAAGTGAAATAAATGATAATGTTAGTTCTGCTAGTAATATAAGAGAAATGTTTGCAAATAATCAAGATATAGATAATTTAATACCATTTGATAAAAAGTATTTATATAAAGTAAATATGAATAATTATTTAGACATATTAAAATATAAAGTATTATCTGAAGATATTAATATAAATAAATATCAGACAGTAGATGAAGGTATTGAGGGAAGAATAATAGATAATATTACTAAATCAGTTACTTATGAAGAACTAATACAAAATATAAAAACTAAACGATATACATATAACAAAATATCTAGAATGTTACTACATATATTAACTAATTTTACTAAAGAAGAAGCATCGAATATAGATATAGATTATATTAGAGTATTAGGTTTCACTAGCAAAGGACAAGAATATCTAAGTAAAATAAAAAAGAATATAACTATTCCTATAATAACTGGATATAAAAAAAATATATCTAAAGTATTAGATATAGAATATAGAGTTACTAAGATATATTCATTATTTACATCAGCTAATCTTATTAAAAAAGAGTACCAAATAAAACCAATAATTAAAGAAAATAATGATTAAATATATCTTTAATTTTACCACTAAATAGAGAATTAATAATCTCTATTTTTTCATTATTATCTTTAGTAAATAATAAACTTGATAATAAACAAAGTTTATCTTTATTATCATTTTTATATTTATCATATTCTTTTTTAACATTAATATATCTAGAGTTTCCATTACTATCAATATCATTTAAAGTAAATATATAAGCCTTAAATCTATTACTATTCTTATTATCATAAATATTAAGAATAATATTATCCCCTACAACTTTATATTGAATATAGACATATTCTTCCTTTTTTAAATCAAAATCATACTCAAAGATATCATTAACAAAATCATTAAGTAAATCATCATTAGTAATATCAATAAGTGCTAATCTAAACATTTCATCATTCATAGCCTTCACCAAACATAAGGTAACATATATATAATAGTAAAGTCAATAAAAAAAGAAAAATGTAACCAAATAGGTTACAAATTAAATGTAAAATTATTGTAAATAGGTTATTTCTGACAATTAGGACAGTAATAAGTACCTCTTCCACCTACTCTAATTTTTTCTATTTTAGTATTACACTCTGGACAAGTACCTTTATCTTTTCCGTGTACTAAAAGTTCTTTTTGAAATAGTCCATGTACTCCATCTACAGAACTATAAGTTCTAATCGTAGTTCCCCCCATTTTAATAGCCTCTTCAAGAACACTTCTCGTATATTTAATTATATTATTAGCTTCCTCTTCAGTAATTAAATTACATTTTTTTAATGGATTAATCTTACATAAGAATAATATCTCATCAGCATATATATTTCCAATACCAACTATTATACTTTGGTCTAAAAGTACGGTTTTAATAGGTAGTCTTTTATTTTTATACTTATCAAGTAAATAGCGACTTGTAAGTTTATCATCCCAAGGTTCAAGACCTAGTTCTACCAAAGGTCCAATCTTATCAATATCTTCTTTTTTAATAAGATACATTTTACCAAACTTTCTAGTATCTCTATATCTGAGTTCAGTATTATCATCTAGTTCAAATATAACATGTTCATGTTTATCTATACTATCACTACTCTTTTTAAAGAAATATTTACCTTCCATTCTTAAATGAGAAAGAAGAAAATAATCATCTAAATCAAACATTAAAAATTTTCCTCTTCTTTTAACATCATTAATAGTTTGATTAGCTATCTCTTTAATGAATTCATCTTTACTAGGATAAGCAATAATATTATCCCATAAGACTCTAGCTTTAATTATTTTTTTATTATTTAATCTTAATTTTAAAGATTCTTTAACAGTTTCTACTTCAGGTAATTCTGGCATAATTCTTTATCACCTCACTAATAAATTATTTCCCAAATTATTTCCCGGGAAATAATTTTACTTATTTTGCTTCATACCAATTATTTCCTAACTCAATATCTACATCTAATGGTACTTTAAGTTCAAATACCTTAGTCATTGTATTATACACAATATCTTTAACTTTATCTATTTCATCATTATAGACATTAAATATAAGTTCATCGTGTACTTGAAGTAACATCTTACTCTTGATATTTTCTTGTTCAAATATATTATTAATTTCTACCATAGCCTTCTTTAAAATATCAGAGGCACTTCCTTGAACCGGAGTATTAAGAGCCATTCTCTCACCCATACTTCTTACCATATAGTTAGAACTTTTAAGTTCTTCAATAACTCTCTTTCTATTCATAATAGTTTTAACATAACCATTTCTCTTAGCCTCATCTATTTCTTTATCCATATAATCTTTAACTCCAGGATAAGTTTCAAAATATTTATTAATAAACTCTTTGGCCTCTTTAACAGAAATGCCAATGTCTTCAGCTAATCCATAACTACTAATACCATATAAAATACCAAAGTTAACAGCCTTAGCTTGTCTACGCATATTCTTTGTAACACCTTCCATAGGTACTTTAAATATATCCATCGCCGTTTTAGTATGAATATCAACGCCTTCTTTGAAAGCATTAATTAAATCATTAACCCCAGATAAATGAGCAAATACCCTAAGTTCAATTTGCGAGTAGTCAGAGGATAGTATAACACTATTATCTTCCGGTATAAAAGCTTTTCTAATCAATCTTCCATATTCACTTCTCATAGGAATATTCTGTAAATTAGGTTCAATTGAAGATAGTCTACCAGTTCTAGTAAGTGTTTGTGTATAGATAGTATGAATTTTACCATCTTCTCTAATAGTATTAATAATACCATCTATATAAGTGGAATATAACTTAGCAAGAGCTCTATATTCCAATATTTTATTAATTATAGGATATTCCGTAAGTTTCTTAAGTACATCAATATCAGTAGCATATCCATTCTTATTTTTCTTAGCTCCGGGTAGTTTTAACTTATCAAAAAGTATTTCACCTAGTTGTTTAGGAGAATTAATATTAAACTCTTCGCCAGCATAATTATAAATATCTCTAGTTAGAATTTCTAACTTAATTTTAATTTCAGTACCCATCTCTTCAAGAACTTTTTTATCTACTCTAATACCTTCAATTTCCATATTAGCAAGAACTTTAGCAAGGGGCATTTCAATATTTTCAAATAAATAAATATTATCTTCTCTTTTCATATCTTCATATAATTTATCTTTAGTATTATATATAAACTTAGCCTTAAGAATAGCTCTTCTTATAGCCTCTTCACTAGTAACAACTTCCTTTTTGTCATAACTAGGAATTTCTACTTCTAATTTATTTGCTAAGTAGCAGATATCATCTTTAGTTTCATAATTAAGTAAATAAGCACTAATCATAGTATCAAAATTAATATTAGGTACTTTAATACCATATTTATTAAATATCACAATTAATTTTTTATAATCATAAGTAGACAAATTATATTCAGTATCTAGAATACTAGTATTATTTTTAAATATATCATAAGGTATATAGCAAGATAAAGTACTATTATATAAAGCAATACCAAGTATTTCAGCATCATTATAATTGCCAACAGTAGTATCTAAGTATATAGAGGTATCCTCACTAATCTTAATATCATTAGTATCAGATATAACTTTAAATTTTTCCTCTCTATTTTCTTCTTTTTTTACCTCATTAGTATTAATCTTTCTAAGAAGAGAATAAAAACCTAAATCATTATAAATATCTATTAATTCATCAGCATTCTCACCCTTATATAATAAATCATCAAAAGTAACATTCAAAGGAACCTCTCTATATATAGTAACTAAGTCTTTACTGTAATATGCATCTTCCTTACCATCAATAAGTTTAATTTGCATAGCACCTTTTATTTTATCTATATTTTCATATATATTATCTATAGTTTTATATTCACTAACTAATTTAATAGCTCCCTTTTCACCAATACCTTTAACACCAGGTATATTATCAGAAGCATCACCCATTAATGCTTTTAAATCTATCATATGAATAGGATCAAATCCATAAGTATCATTAAATGTCTTTTTATCCATCCAAATATAGTCTTTAGTTTTAAGTAGTTTAACTACTGTTTCATCACTAATTAGTTGTAGTAGATCTTTATCACTACTTACTATCAATGCTTCATACTCAGGATCTTTTTCACACCACATAGATATAGTGCCTATAATATCATCAGCCTCATATCCTGCACATTCTAGATACTTAATTCCCATCGCAGTAAGTATCTTTTTAGCTACAGGAAATTGTACTTTTAAGTCATCAGGAGTCTCTCTTCTTCCATCTTTGTATCTTTCATATTTTTCATGTCTAAAAGTTTTACCTATATCAAAAGCCACCATCATATATTCAGGTTTTTCTTCAGAAATAATTTTATTTATCATATTAACAAAGCCATATACTCCATTAGTAGGAAATCCTTCTTTATTTCTCATTACATTACCTGTATAAGCAGTAGCATAATAGCTTCTAAACAAAAGATTATTACCATCTACAAGTACTATTTTTTTCATTATATCACCTAAGTCTTTCTATATATTAATTATACTAAAAAAAAGACTTAAAATAAAGTATTTATAAGATATTTTATTAGTTCGAGCCTATAGTCTCTCACTATCATTAAAGCCTAAGGTCTTTAATGAAAAATATGAAGCCTATAAATAGTCTTCATATTTAGGTAATATTTTTAAAAAGAAAATAAATATATGATATAATATATAAAAGGAGGATAATTAATGCAATTAGCAAATGATAAAATAATAATAAACTATAATGAAGAGGATAAAAAATATGTTACCACAATTTTTGATAAAATAAATACAAAGCTTCCTAAATATTTAAATTTTTTTGATACAGAAAAATTAAACTATCCTATAATAATTAATCTTTATAATGATATTAATCAATTTCAAAATACCATCAAAAACAGAAACAGAGGTAAATCACCTAAAAGTTATATTGCTGCTATAACTCATAAAAATATTATAGATGGTTTATCATTAAATGAAAGAAGAAAAATATCAGAACATAAAAACACCACTGAAGAAGAATATATTATGGTTTTTCTTCACGAGTTATTTCATATTTGTCATATCAATTATATGGGTGATAACAGTAAATGTACTTGGTTAGCAGAAGGTTTAGCTTGCTATTTTGGTAATCCAATATATCAAGAAAGTGCCATTGATTGTTCAGTAGAAGATTTATTAAACTTACAGGCGCACTATAAATATTATTATACATTAGCAAAATATATAATAGAAAATTATGATCATAGCTATGTATTAAAGTTAGCAAAAGATCCAAAATTATTATTCTCACAAACAGAAGAAATAGTAAGAGAAACAAATAAATATCTAAACAAAAAACATAAAAAATAATTGAAGATTATTTAAAACTTCAATTGTTTTTTATCTATATTTTAATATTTTTAATGTTTATTAGTCCATTATCATCATCAAATTCTAATTTAAATGTTTTTAAATAATTTGGTATACCATTAAAAAATACATTGTTATTATAACTATAGTCTTCGTTCAAAACGATATTACATCCCAGTTTTTTTAATAAAAATATAATTGAAGTAGCGTGACTTATTATAACAACCTTCTTATTCTTATTTCTATCTATTATATCAACAAGTGCATTATACATTCTATTACCAACTTCTTTTTGACTTTCCCCATTTGGTAATTTATAATTTTCATCTTCTAACTGGTTTTTTTCAAAATTATCAGGTACTTCATCATAAGAATTAATAACTCCGTGTATTCTCTCGCCAAGTCTATTATCTATATTAACTTTTAAGTTATGATTATACCCGAAGTATTTAGCAGTTCCTAAACATCTACTATAGCCTGATGACCATACTTCATTAATATTATCAAATTCATAATTGGTAGAAAACTCTTTTGCCATTTTCTCCCCATCTACACTCAGCGGTCTCCTCATATTATCAATTAAAACATTACTATCACCATTTACAATACCTAAATGTTCTTTAAAAGGCTTACTATGTCTAACTAGATATACTATAGTACTCATTATTCTCTAATCACTTTCCCATCTAAATTACAAATATATGCGTTCGGTAATTTACTTTTAATATAGTCTAATTTATCATTATCTTTTTCATATATTCTACCTACTAAGATGCCTTCAATAAATACTGGAGGAATACCAAATACAATAGCACTTTCTCTATTAGTAAAAAAGTCATCTCTAACTCCATTAATAAACTGATTATACATTTTTTCTACGACAAAAGATTTAAGTATTTCTTTATCAAAATCTAATCTAAAAATATCTCCTTCAAGTAGACTTTTAGCCTCTTTACTTTCCATATTAAGAATAAAGCCAATTTGAACATAATCTTTTTGAAGATTAGGAAGAAATCTTGCCTCTTTAGTTTGCTCGATGAACCATTTACTATAATCGTTATTTTTAATTTCATTTTCTATATCAGAAATAGCAATAAGTTTAGTTCTTTTAATTTCTTCACCTGCTTCTGTTCTATAACCATTACCAACAAATTCAATAGTGCAACCACTATAAAGATTAATATAATCAGATAGCATCATATCTTTCTGAATATCCCAGAATCCTACACAATAAGGATATTTTTGCCTAAATTCATTACTTCTAAAAGTACCCGCAGTAAATCCTTCTTTAGTAATAATATCAAGTCCCTCGATATTTTTATAAGTACCATGCATAAAAGTACCTTTCTTTAAAAATACTTCATCACCAACCTTATAATTATGTTTATCTAACTCAAAATTATCTTTATATTCATAAAACTTATCTATTTGATTAATTAATAACTCTTTAGTCTTACCTACGAAGTTATCATTAACATATTTTATATATTCTTTCTTATTCATAAAAATCACCCAAATTGTTAGTTTAAAATATTAAATTCTTCTTTCATCATTTCGTATAATTTTAATCTTTCCTCTTTAGTAAAAATATCTTTCTGTCTTTTAAATTTACTATTCGACCATTTCCAGAAATTGTAACCAAAGTGTTTATCAATATACACTTTGTTAAACAAATTTAATTTCTTTTTATATCTAGGAACAAACCAAAAATGGACATGAGGAGTTTCATTGTCTTTGTATGCATTGTTCATTAAGCAAGCTAAATTATACATTGTAGGATTAAATAATTTATTACATACTCTTTCTAACTCTTTTTCTAATACTCCAAGTTCTATCCATTCTTCACTAGTCATATCACTAATTTTTTCTTTATGACCAGAAATAATACAAGCACCTGGAAACTCTTGACACCAGTCTTGAAATACTACTTCAAAATATTTACCCCTATATAATTCCATTAAAATTTATCAGTTCCTTCTAAATGACACTACATACCAATTCTATGATAACATAAAAACATAAAAAAATTACACAAATTATTTAATGTTTACAAAATTTTTACAGATTTAATAAATTAAAGAAAGTATTCTTTAAAAACCAAAAAATACTTTCTGCTTTTCTATATTTAGTAATGTTTAATTAGTAAGGTTTAATATAATACTTACTATTACCCTTTTAATAATTAGTCTATTAGTAATAAATCTTTTTGTTTTTACATATCATTTTGTTATATCTTTTATCTAATATTAGTTTATTACTTTATATTAAATAATTTAATATCATTTTTTTCAAGTTTAGGTAATTCTAAAGATTCTTTTTTCATATTCCAATTAATTTCATAATCAGGAAGAACCTTAGTTTTAATAGGCATCATTCTAGGAACCAAAATAACTTCATTAAAGAAATCTATAGTCTTTAGTTCTTCAATTGAAATAAGAGGACCTTTATTAGTATTACCACATAACTTACTTACTTCTTCTAGAGTATATAAATCATTTGCTAATAGATAAATAGTATTATCAAAGCACATTCTAATTAATTCAGTATTTTTACTGCCATAAACATTATTTAAATTAGTAAAGTTTTTAATAAAAGCAGTAATTTTAATATTAATTCCTCTAGCATAATTAAACTTACTATAAAAATCTACTATAGGTAATAAACTATCAAATTCATCAATAACTAAGTTAAATCTTTCATTTTTGTTTCCATATAATTGAACACTACAAAAGATTTGATCCAATAATATAGTAATTAAATTATTAACATAACTTGAAATACCACTTATCACTATAATTGCAGTTTTTTCATTACCAATATTAGTCATATCAAAGTCTGTTTTAGACATTGCATTAGATAATCTTTCTTTAGTAGCAAATTTTTTAATTCTTTGATTAAATGTTACTAAAATACCAGCTTTCGTTTCAGGAGCAGTACCAAGTGTATTAAACAAATATTGATATGTACTAGAGTTTCTATCTATTGTATCAATAATATTTTCTTTGCTATTATTTATTTGCTCAGACAAAGAAACTACACTATTTAAATTAATTTCTTCTTCTTTAGCCTTATCAAATAAGTATAAAACAAGACCAACAAAATATTCAATTGCAGTATTTTCCCAGAATATATCAGAATTATCATTACTATCATGTAATAAATAATATCCAATATTTTCTAACATTTCAATAGCCTTATCCTTATTATCATTTTTATATAATTTATAAGGAAAAGTAAGAACATTATAATAATTTCCTTTTTCTAGATTAGCATAGTCTAATACTATAATATTATAATTATTATTTTTTAATTCACCACCTATCTCATCTAAAATTTCCCCTTTTACATCATTAATAAATAATGATTCTCCAGCCTTAATAGCAAGTTTAATTTGTGGTAACATAACACCTTGTGTTTTACCACTACCAGGAGCACCAATAATAATAGTATGAGAATTATCATCTTTTATATATAATTTATTTTTATCATATCCCATTGGTATTCCTGATTTTTTGATATCTGAATTAATATCTACTTCTTTGAGAAATTTTAACATTTCCTCTTTAGTAGCCCATCTTGCATAATTCATTATATCATCTCCTTTCAAAAGCATTATATTACCAAAAAACATAAAAAAGTTAAACAAAAATGGCTTTTTATGATAAAATATATTTGGGAAGTGATTTTTATTTATTCTAACGAATTAGTATGTAATATTTTAAAATATATTAATATCAATATAAATACAGAAATTACTATAATAAATTTAAGTAATATTTTTAGTTATGATAAAACATATATTATGAAAAAATTTAAAAGAGAATTAGGATTAACTATCGTAGAGTATATAAATAATAAGAGAATATTAAATAGTCTAAATTGTTATAAATCAAATACTACTATATTAAGAATAGCCTTATTAAATGGTTATAATAGTATAGAGTATTATTCTGAAATATTTAGAAATTTAGTAGGAGTCTCACCAAGAGTATATAAAAAATTTATTACACCTCTAAATAATTTAAATGAAGAAGAAACAAATACAATAAGAAATTCAATATCTAATTTAATTAATATTGAAAATAAAATACAAAAATATTTAAGTAATCAAAAGCCAAAGGAATTACCAGTTAGAAAATTATCGATATTTAAATAAAAAACAAAAAATGCACATTTTTCTTAAAATTTTGTGCATTTTTATATATTTTTAGTACCATTCTGCACAATGATTGTGCAATTTTTGACATTTCCAAATAATTTTGCATATTTTTAATTAAAAAAATTTAATATCATATATAAACAATACATAAATTTAAAGACTATAAGGCTTTAAATTTTCAAATAAAGACATTAGGCTTTATTTGATAGTGAGAGACCTTAGACTCGAACTAAAAATAAAAGAAGCATATAATCTTATGCTTCTAACTAATTAAAATAAACTAAGTTGACTAGTCTCAGGCATACCATTAAATATACCCATACTTCTCATCTTTTCAATTAAAGTTTGAGATACCTTACATCTAGTTTGAAAGTCCTCAATACTAATAAATGGCGCTCTTTCAGCTTCCTTTTCAATATTCTTAGCAACGACATCTCCTAGGCCATCAATAGCTCTAAATGGAGGAATAATAGTCTTATCATCACCTACAGTAAATATCATACCCTTACTCTTATATAAATCATAAGGAGCAACCTTAATACCTCTTGCAGCCATTTCTAATGCTACTTTCAAACATTCAGATACACCATTCTCTTTATTCGTAGCATCATATCCTTTACCTTCAATCTCCGTAAGAACTCTCTTAATATCATCATAGCCCTTAATCATAGCCTCTATATCAAAATCAGTAGCCTTAGTACTATACCAACTAGCATAGAAGTACGCAGGCATATGTACCTTATACCAGGCAATTCTAAATGCACTAATAACATAAGCTGCAGCATGTGCTTTCGGGAACATATACTTAATCTTAAAACAGCTATCAATAAACCAAGACTCAATACCAGCCTTTTCCATTGTTTCCTTATGCTTAGCCCAAGTTTCAGGATCCTTACTAGCCTTACCCTTACGAACAAACTCCATTATCTTAAATGCTTTAATAGGCTCTACTCCATGATACATAAGATAAACCATTATATCATCACGACACCCAATAACCTCTTTAAATGGAACAATATTATTCTTAATAAGTTCTTGAGCATTACCAAGCCATACATCAGTACCATGTGATAATCCAGATATCTTAATTAATTCCGCAAAAGTAGTAGGTTTAGTTTCATATACTAAACTAATAGTAAATGGAGTACCAAACTCAGGAATACCAAGTGTACCAGTATCACACATAATTTGTTCATTAGTAACACCTAAAGCTTTAGTAGAAGTAAATATACTCATCGTATCCTTATCATCAAGTGGTACCTTAAGAATATCCGTACCAGATAATTCCTGAATAAGTCTAAGCTGAGTCGGATCAGAATGACCTAGTATATCAAGTTTAAGCAAATCCTGATCAATAGCATGGTAATCAAAGTGTGTTGTTCTCCATGCACTCGTCGGATCTTCCGCTGGAAATTGGAAAGGAGTAAAGTCAGATACATCCATATAATCAGGTACAACAACAATACCACCAGGATGCTGACCAGTCGTTCTCTTAACACCAGTACATCCCATAGCAAGTCTCTCTATCTCACAAGACCTCTTATTAGTAATACCCTTATCTTCAAAATAACCTTTAACAAAACCAAAAGCAGTTTTCTCGGCAACAGTACCAATAGTACCAGCTCTATAAACATTATCAACACCAAATAATACCTTAGTATATTCATGCGCAGATGCTTGATTCAAATCCGAAAAATTAAGGTCAATATCTGGTACCTTATCAGCATTAAATCCAAGAAATGTAGCAAATGGCATATCCTGACCATCTTTATATAATCTCTCACCACATACAGGACACATCTTATCAGGTAAATCAAAACCACTAGAATAAGTAGCACCTAAATCCTTACCATCATCATCCTTAAATATACTATGCTTACACTTTAAACATCTATAATGAGCAGGAAGAGGATTAACCTCCGTAATACCCATCATCGTAGCTACAAATGAAGAACCAACACTACCCCTTGAACCAACTAAGAATCCCTCATCATTAGAGTGTTTAACAAGTCTTTGTGCAATTAGATATATTGGATCAAATCCACCTCCAATAACACCACCAAATAACTTCTTAACTTTCTTTTCTAATGCCTTATCAGTAAGTTCTCCATCTTCTTCCACCCAGTGTTCTTTAGCATAATTAGTAACTAGTTCCTTAACAGTATCATATCCACTAATCAAAGTATTATGTAAATTCTCAAATAACTTACTTTCAAACTCTTCATTACTAATATTTGGGCATTCATTTTTTAACTTTTCTTCCCAGCATTTATATACAATATTACCATATAACTCCGTAGATATTCTCTCTTCAATATTATGCGGTAAATTATCACCATACCAATCCTTAGCCCTATTAAATACAAGGTCAGTAACTACTCTAGGACAGTCCAAATAAGACTTACCATCATCACTCTTAACCCTAGGTGAAAAAGGAATACCACCAGTATCAATAATAACCTCAATCTCCTGAGCCAGATCAAGAACCATATTAGTATTAGTAACAACTATCTCATAAGCAAGTTCTTCTCCTAGAAAAGCAAAATCATTAAGCATTTCTTTCGTAGTCCTAAAGTGCTGTGAAGGAATTGAAGTAATACTACTCTTAGCAAGAGGATGTCTACCACCACCGGGTACCTTCTGATTAACAATAATCTCTCTGTATATCTTGTCTTCTCTAGTAAAATGATGTACATCACCAGTAGCCACAATAATCTTACCAGCCTCTTTAGTAGCAGTAATAATCTTCTTAATATGTTCTTTAATCTCATTCTCATCCTTAAAATCACTAGTCTGAATCAAATGACCATACACTTCCGGAGGTTGTACTTCAACATAGTCATAGAAGTTAATAATATTAGTAAGTTCTTCACCCTCTTTACTCCTAGACTCAATAAATACTTCACTTTCGTAGCAGCCACTACCAATAATAAGTCCTTCTCTTAGTTCATTAAGTTTACTTCTAAGAATTCTCGGAGTCTTATATAAATAAGTAGTATTAGCAAGAGATATAATCTTAAATAAATTCTTAAGACCCTTCTTATTAAGAGCAATAGCATTAAAATGATATGTTCTACCAAATTTATATATCTCATCTTTAGGAATAAGCTTATCTAAATCGCTAATTTTACTTAAATTCTGCATAGTAAGTTTACTAATCATCTTATGAAATACATAAGCAGTACCTTCAGCATCATAATCCGCTCTATGATGAGCATCCTCTTCCCAAGGAACATTATATCTCTTAACCAAAGCAGACAAGCTATGTCTAGAATATCCTGTATCAATAGCCCTAGATAATTCTAGTGTATCAATAACAGTACTTTTAAATTCACCTAAATCATATTTCTTCATTGCACTAGAAATAAATGAAATATCAAACTTAGCATTATGAGCGACCATTGGTAAATCACCAGTCCACTCTAAGAATCTCTTAGTAACATTTTCTTCATTATCTTTACCCTTAACCATCTCATCAGTAATACAAGTAAGCGCAGTAATCTTATCAGGAATATGTCTACCTGGATCAATAAGTTCATCAAATCTATCAATAATAGTACCATCTTTAATCTTAACAGCACCAATTTCTATCATTTGATCAGTACCACCAGCATTAAATCCAGTAGTCTCAGTATCAAATACCACAAAAGTAGTACCTGATAGAGGTCTATCATCACTTCTAACTACAATATCGACAGTATCATCTACCACTGTAAGTTCAGTACCATATAGTCCCTTAAAATGTTTACTAGGATCTTCTATTCCCTTATTATGACCAGATATAATACCATAAGCAATTGGAAATGCTTGACAACCACTATGATCGGTAATAGCAACCCCTCTATAACCCATATCAATACATTTATTTACCAGTTCACAAGTATGTTTACCAAGATCAACTCTAGTAATACCATCCATTTGACTCATCATAGTATGTGCGTGAAGCTCTACTCTTTTAACAGGAGCATCATCCACTATCTTTTCAGCAGCAGGTTTCTCTATCTTTTCAACATCTTTATATCTCGTCGTAAAAGTAAGTTCATTAGAATACTTATCCATAGCTACTTTACCATAAAAGTTATACCAAGAACCAACCTTAAGTAAATCTTTAATTCTAGCATATTCATCATTATCTTTAGTAAACATCTTAA
>JABLTL010147645.1_pt1 | contig 17882 bp, 8 predicted proteins | sample 7160151 | NCBI WGS metagenome assembly JABLTL01 (sample SAMN14651223, study PRJNA627086) | human gut metagenome | isolation source: feces | host: Homo sapiens
AGCCACGGCAGAGGATGGCAAGGACTACACCTTCACCGTGACCGTGAGCGAAGGCTACGACGCGGCCAACATGGTCGTCAAGGTCAACGACGCCGAGGTTACTGCGGTTGACGGCAAGTACACTGTCGAGAAGGTTTCCTCCGACCTGACCATCACCGTCAGCGGCGTGAAGAAAATCATTATTGGCCTGTCCACTCTGAGATTCGGCAGCACCGACAGCATCAGAAGCGCGAAGTATTTCGATATGACCCCGTCCTTCGATCCGGCCGTCAAGGAATACACCCTGCTCGTACCGGACAGCACCAATGCTGTTTACGCATGGGCAACCCGCGGCGCAGACCTGTCCACTAAGGCGAGCATTAAGGCCACGTGGACGAGCATGAGCACCGGCAAGGCTTCCAACACGACGCTTATCTCCGGCAGCTCCAGCGGTAAGAATCTGTCCGGCTTCAACATTGCCGGCGCCGAATCCAACACCCTCACCATCACCGTGACCGATGACGGTTCCACGGACGTTTACACCGTCAAGACTGTCCGCATTGAACCGTCTCTGACGAAGCTGGCTCTGGATGGCGTCAAGATCAACGAGACCTTCTCTGCCACCAAGAAGACCTACACCGCGATGACCACGAAGGACAGCGTTACCGTTCTGGCGACACCTCGCGGCGAGGACTACACCGTGACCTACAACGGCGAGACCAGCAATGTCATTCCGCTGTCCGCAGGCGAGAACAAGATCGAGATCGTCGTCACCAATAAGGACGGCTACACCAGTTCCTACACCCTCACCGTCACCAAGGCTGACCACTCCGTCACCATCCCCACCGACGAGAGCTACCTCGTCACCGGTAAGGAAGCCGTTATGGACGGCGCGGACTACACCTTCAAGGTGGAAGTCGATTACCGCTACGAGGCGGGCGAAGACTTTGCCGTGAAGGTCAACGGCGAAACCGTGACCGGCGAGAAGGGCGTTTACACCGTCAAGAACGTCACCACAGATCTGGTCATCACCGTCGAGGGCGCGACGAAGAAGGTTCTGAAGCCCGTAACGGTCTACTTCTCCTTCTCTCACGACGATAAGTTCGAGTCCTGCGAGCAGTCCGGCCAGACCGTGGCTCTGAAGAAGGTCACCGTTCCTTACTTCGATCTGGCACTGTACGGCCTTGAGGACTTCTACTTTGCCTCTGAGGACTACGGCCCCGCCAGCGGCGATCCCACCGGCGGCCCCGGCAGTGCTCTGGACCCCGGCACCAAGGAATTCGCTTACGGCAAGATCACCATGCTGCACCTGTTCCTCTATGCCACCGAGGTTTACTATCTGGGCATTGACCCTGCGGATGCGGGCAAGGGCTATCTGGCGAATAATGGTATTATGGGCACCGATATCTTCAATTACAGCGGTTCTACTGGCTCCATCTTCCTGCAGAATATCTGGAATTACGACCTGAACCTGAACTACTATCTGAACTACGAGTATCCTCTGGCCTCTGCGGGCTGGGGCAGCACATGCGATCAAATCCTGCTCCGCGAGGGCGACATCGTCACCCTCGGCCACTTCTCCGACTGGAGCTTCTTCAACGATACCACCAGCATCTTTAATTACATCGTAGCAGACAAGACGGATCCCGTTCAGGGCGACAAGATCAAGCTGGAGCTGTACCATGCGGGCGCTGACATGTATGGTACTTACAACACTGCCCACACCCTCATCGACTACAGCCCCAGTGTTTACTGCACGCCTGTCAACGATATCGTTTCCGGCGACGTGACCACATGGCAGTATGTGGGAAATGCGGAAGCTGACGGCAGCCTGGTCGTGGATACCAGCACTCTGGCTCCCGGCGAGTATATCTTTGCTCTGGCCGGCCAGCCCGGTAAGGAGAACTCCGGCGTCATCTGCTCCACCCCCGGCGGCATCCGCCTGACCATCCACGAGAAGCCCGTCGTGAAGGGCGATATCAACGGCGACGGTGTGATAGACTCCACCGACGTAATGGCTCTGTTCAACGCGATCAACTCCGGCGATGACCTCGACGCCACTGTTGCAGACGTCAACGGCGACGGCGTGATCGATGCCCGCGACGTGATGGCGCTGTACAACATCATCAAGAGCGACAACTGATCCAGCAGATGGTTTGCCGGCCGGAATATCCTGTTTTGACCGGCAAACCCCACCTTACCGGTACTTGACTCAAAGCAAAAAGGACAACTTCTGACAGGAGGATGTTATGAAAATTTTTAAGAAATCCATGTGCCTGCTCCTCGCGGTAGTCATGGTTCTCGGCATGGCGATCACCGCCTCCGCCGTGGAGACCACGGAAACCATGAGCGTGACGGCCAGCAAGGCCAACCCGGCGGTTGGCGAGGAATTCAGTATTTATCTGAACGCCAGCGGCAATATCGCCGAATGCGGATGCTTCCAGATGGACCTGTACTACGATCAGGATCTGTTCGAGTACGTGGGCGCAAACACCGCTTTCACACCCAACCACAACACCAATAAGACCACCGGCGCGCGGTATATCCGCCTGACGTGGCTTGACCTGACCAGCCAGACCGTGATCCCCAAGGGGCAGTTCTGCGAGCTGAAGTTCAAGGTCCTGAAGGCTGGCGAATATCACTTCCAGCTGACCAACATCGTCATTTCGGATTATAAGGGCGACGCCATCATGAATGTTGCCACTGCTCCCGGCTCCGTGGACGTGGCTGCAACGGAAGCCCCCGCCTTCGCCGGCTACGCAGTTTCCGCTTCCGAGGACAAGGCTGTCACCGTCGGCGAGAGCGCCGAGGTCAAGATCAATGTTTCCAACAGCGACAGCATCATCACCACCTACAACGCCTATGATCTGACCCTGACCTATGACACCGACAAGCTGACCTACAATTCCTGCACCGCCGCCGACGCTCTGGCAGTCGTGAAGGAAGACGTTCCCGGCACCATCCGTGTGATCGGCTTCGGCGATGACAAGAATCTGGATACCCCCGCCGCTACCCTGAGCTTCACCGCCAAGGGCACGGGCGAAGCGGAAGTGAAGATCACCTCTGCCAAGGTTGACATCGGTTCTCAGGCCGTCGGCAGCGACGCCCCTGCGGCTTTCCTCCTGGACGACACCACCGTGATCAAGGTGACCGGCTACACCGTCACTTTGGGCGAGGGCCTGTCCGGTGAATCCACCGTCGCTCCCGGCGCGGACTACACCTTCACCGCTACCGACGCGGACAACTACGACTACGTTATCTCTGCCACCATGGGCGGCGAGACCACCACTGCCAACGACAACGGCAACGGCACCTATACCATCCCGGGTGTCACCGGCAATCTGGTGATCAATGCCGCCATGACGCCCAAGAGCTACAATGTCACCGTGGAAGGCACCGGCGCAGGCGATGTGACCGCTGCCGATAAGGCCACTTACAACACCGACTACACCTTCACCGTGACCGAGGACGGCAACTATACCTATAACACCACCGTGACCGTGGGCGGCAAGACCTATTCTCTGGGCACTCCCGAGAATGGCAAGTACACCATCCCCGGCACCGACATCAAGGGTGACATTGTGATCAGCGTCACCAAGACCGTGAAGCCCTCCTCCGTGGTTTCCGTCACCAAGCCCGATTACGTAAAGGGCAACGACACCGCCACCAAGGGTCAGGATTACACCTTCACCGTAGATAAGGAAGAAGGCTACGATTACTCCGAGCCTACCGTCAAGGTCGGCGATGTGGATGTGACCGACAAGGTGGTCAAGAACGGCGATGGCAGCTACACCATCCCCGGCTCCACCATCACCGGCAACATCACCATCGAAGTGACCAAGACCGCGGCTGTTGCTGTGGACGTCGCCCAGTACCTCACTCTGGACGGCAAGGTCATGTACCTTGTGACCGCTTCCGGCACTCTCCCCGAGGGTCAGGTTGCCAAGTACGACGGCATGAGCATGTTCTGGTCCGAGAAGTACAACGCATACGCTTATCTGGTTATCTCTGCGGATAATCTGGAGGCTGTGAAGGCGGAAGCCGCTGCGAAGGTCAAGGTCGCGGAAGGCACCTCTGCCGGAACCGTGGATTACAGCGGCGATGTGAACGGCACCGGCCTGACCGACGTCAACGACGCTCAGCTGACCTACGATATGTACAACACCAAGTACAGCAGCTTCGATGTTGTCTCCATGCTGAAGTTCCTGAATGCCGATGTGAGCGGCGACAAGAAGGTCAATACCGCTGACGCTACCGCTATCGTCAACCTCATCAAGTGATTTCCTGAATGACAGGGTCTTCTGACCCGAAACCAAAGTGCCTCCCCCGCCGTGAAAGGCGGGGGAGGCCAGACTGCAGAATTCGGAGGGTCACAGGTGTCCCTATGGAAAGTGGGGACAGCTGTGAATTTCCGACACCTTTGCCGTAGGATGTGAATTTTATGAAAAAGAGAATTTTGTCCAGCCTGCTTGCTTTTGTAATGCTTTTGTCCGCCCTGCCCATGGGAGTTTATGCCGCGGAAACGCGCTATTCGGTCGCCGCTTCGCCGGATCAGACTACGGATGCTGGGAAGACAGTCAGCATGAGCGTGTCCGTCGTCTCCGGGGGAAAGTACAATGCCTATGATCTGGCGCTGACCTATGACGCCGCGCGGCTGACCTATGTGTCCGGTCAGGCGGCGGATAAAGGGGCTTCGGTAGCCGAAAAGAGCGGAAGCATCCGCGTCATCGGTTACGGCGCGGATAAGTCCGCTTCCACGAAGGTCGTAACCCTGACATTCAAGACAAAGGCGGCGGGGACGGCGGAGGTCAGGATTTCCTCGGCGAAAATCGACGCCGGCGCGAACGCCCCGACCAAGGACGCGCCTCCGGCTGCGATCAGCAGAAGAACCACAAAGTTTACCATCCAGCCGGGATACACCGTGACGCTGGACGAGGGGCTGGCCTCTGACAGCCTGAGCGCGGCGGCAGGGGAGGATTATACCTTCCGGGCGACAGATCCGCTTCACTATGATTATAAGCCCTCGGCGAAGATCGGTGGCACGAACGTCAGGGTCAAGGATAACGGTGACGGCACCTATACCATCCCCGGTAGCGAGATCAATGGAAATATCACGGTCAAGGCCAACAGAACCCCCAAGACCTATAAGGTAACATTCAAGGGTGAGGATCTGTCGGGCGAAAAAACTGCGGCCTATAACACGCCCTACCATTTCAAGCTGAACCGGAAGGCCGGATACAGCTACGTTCTGCGTGTGACCATCGGCGGAAAATCTTACACCGGCTACAAGGCGGAGAACGGCGGCTACGTGATTCCGGGCGCGGCCGTCACAGGCGACATTGTCGTCACCGCGCAGAAAACCAAGATCAATTCCGGCGGCGGAAGCTCCAGCGGCGGCTCAGGCGGCGGAAGCTCTGCCAAGTATGTGTCGGTCAGCTTCATCGGCTCCGGCGCGGACGACGCGGTGGGCAGGAAAACCACACGGCGCGGTTCGGATTATACATTCCGCATTGATCGTAAGGACGATACCGATTATGACGTTTCCGCAAGGGTCAACGGCGTCACCGTCAAATGTACCTACGACAGTAAAAAGAATATTTACCGTATTTCGGGCAGCGAGGTTACAGGAGATATCACCATCACGATTACGAAGGGCGCCCCGGTGGAGGTCAACGTATACGTCACGCTGGATAAGCAGAGCATGTACCTTGTGACTTACAGCGGCAGCGTTGAAGATGGGCATGTCCCCATGTACGACGGACAGAATATGTACTGGTCGGAAGCCTACAACGCCTACGCATGGCTGGTGATTTCCTCCGCTGATGAAAAAGAGGTCGTGCGGACTGCCCGGAACAGTATCATCATCGGAGAAGGGGAGGCCGCCGCCTCCATCGACTACTCCGGCAACGTTGATCTCAGCGGGCGCATCGATGTGGACGACGTACATCTCGACCACGACGTGTACAACGCGAGATACACGCTGGTAAGCATGGTGATGCACAAATTCCTGAACGCAGATGTCAACAGAGACCGGAAGGTGGACGTAAAGGATGCGGTGTGGATCGTCAACCGCATTCTCAGCGGACAGCAAGGAGCGTGACATATGAAGAAAATCACCAGTGTCATTCTGGCCATCGCACTGATATTCGCGCTGGCCGTGACGACCATGGCGGCGGAGATCGCGGACTGCACCGTGTCCGCCGATTCCGTGTCGGCGACGGCGGGGGGGACTGTGACTGTACCCATCCGCATTTCCGGGAACCGGGGCTTTACCAATTTCGGCATTGCTCTGGACTATGACCGGGAGCAGCTGGAGCTGCTGAGCATCCAGACGGCGGAAGGGGAAACGCCCTATCTCTGCGGCACGACGGCTGCCGTGAATACCCAATGGACAGGTACGGACGAGAAGACCTTTGGCTACGTCACGGCTGCTCTGGAAGAAGCCGCGACGGCAGACGGAATTCTGTTCACGGCCACGTTCCGGGTCAGTGGGGATTTTTCCGGCACTGCGGCGGTGCAGCCGGTGGTGCAGTATATGCGCAGCAATAAACGGCTGCTGTCTGTATTTGACGCCATTCCCGTCACGACCGTGAGCGGAACCGTATCGACGGTTCTGGTGGGAGACTATGACCAGAACGGAACGGTAAACGCGCTTGACGTCATGGGCCTGTACAGAGCTGTGATAAGCGGCACGGATTTCTCGGAAGAGGATCTTGACCGTCTGGATGTCAACCGGGACGGTATGGTCAACGCGCTTGACATAATGGCAATTTATGGGATCGTATCGGGCGGTCAGGAATGACCCGACCCACAGAAAAGGAGCGAAATATGATGAAAAAAGTTCTGTCCTGCTTACTCGCGGTCATGCTTTTCCTGACATGCATTCCCACGGCGATGGCAGTGGATAACGCCCGTGACTTCTTCTTCGAGCTGTCCGTGGACGGCAGCGATAAGAAAGAGGTACAGCCCGGCGACATCATTCAGGTGGATTTCAACCTGAAACGGTCGGACAGCGGCGACACCTACACCATGTACGGCATGCAGAATGAGATTCGCTACGACAGCAATTTCTTCGAGCTGGTGGAGGGCAGCGCCCTGCTGAGCAATGGAATTTCCACCACGGACATCGGTCTGCGGGACAATTACCGGGAATTTTACATGAACTTTGTGTCCCTGTCCGGCGGCGAGGAATGGAATGCCCAGCGTCTGGTCGGCTCCTTCAAGCTGAAGGTGATCGCCACGTCCGGCGTGTCCAAGATCACGAATCAGGACTATCTGGTGTCCACCAAGGACGGAACCGATGAATATAAGGCGTCCTGTCAGGATGTGACCATCATCATTTCCACCGACTGCACGGTCACGTTTGAGCCAAACGGCGGCACGGCGGTTCCCAGCCAGACCGTCCGGTACGGCGAGACCGTGGAGCGGCCGGACAATCCTACCCGGGAGGGCTACCATCTGGTGGGCTGGTATTCGGATATCGACCTCCAGAATCCGTGGGATTTTGACACCGACACCGTTCAGGGCAATGTGACCCTGTACGCAAGATGGGAGAAGGGCGACGCGCCTGAGACGGATGCTGACGGCACCGGCAGCGGCCTGTGGTGGCTGCTGGGTCTGGGCCTGCTTGGTCTGCTGCTTCTGCTCCTGCTCCTCCTGCTGCTGGGCAGGAAGACGGTTCACTTCGAGACCGGCTGCGACAGCAAAGTCAAGGATCAGAAGGTGAAGAAGGGCAGTCTGGTGACACGTCCCGAGCAGCCGGTTCGCCCCGGCAGAGCCTTCGCCGGATGGTACGCAGATGAGAGCTGCACCAAGCGCTGGGATTTTGACAACGACAAGGTTGAAGATAATATGACACTCTACGCAAAGTGGCTATAAGTTCATGCGCCCCCACCCGGATTTTTCCGGGTGGGGCACACGTGCATTCTGCGGGGGCACGTGAATTGGGGCAAATTCCGAAGACAAAAGGAATGGCAGTATGGATTGGAATTCATTATTTCACAGCAAATATCTGCGGGGCGGCCTGTGCGCAGTGCTGATCGCCGCGATCCTGCTGGGACTGTGGCTTCCGGGAACGGGGCTGAAGGAGGCCCAGCCGGATGACCCCCTGCAAGGGGAGGGCGTCCGGGAGATCACGGTGCTGAAGCTGGGGGAGAATTTGGAGCAGCTGAACACCATTTCGGTTCCCAGCGGCGGCCAGACAAAATCCACAGAGCCGAATGACAAGGCCAGCGAGACCCGACCGGAAGAAACCCAGCCCGATTCCTCTACGGATGACGGTAGCGACGATCAGGAGGACGGAAACCAGGGGGCGGACGGCGGTGAAATTACGCCGTCGGAGCTGTCGCTGGTTCTGACGTGGCATCCGGAGACTGGAAAAGCCAGAAACGTTTCCTGCGGCGCGGATAATACGCAGGCGTTTGCCGTAAGCAGCTATGAATTGGATGAGGGAGTTTTCACTTTTTCCGTAAATCTGACCGGAACGCTGGCGCAGGACGCGAAGCTCGTGGACGGCATTTCCGTCACCGAATCCACCCAGACGGCAAGAGAACTGAAGTGGCCCAGCGACTCATTGATCATGAATCCGGCAGCGGGAACGGACAAAGAAGTTTACAATTTTTCATTTACGGTCAGGACTGCGGAACGGGATGTGTTTTTCCGGTATAAGATTACCTATCAGAAGCTACCGGATGTGCAGCTCGTTTTTCACTGGTCGGAAGGCAGAACAAGGCATGAATTGCAGCCCTGCAAGCCGGAGGGAACTGTCTCGGCTAAAATAAAGAATAATCAGCTTTCCGGCGGTGCTTTGCCCTACAAGTTGGAACTGACGGGCAAAGACGCGGCCAATGCGAGAATCTGGAGCGTCAGCTATACATCTGACGCGAACGACGGCGGGAATCTGACGTGTCCCGACGGCTCTCTGCCCATGAAAATACCGGAGGGCGAGACCTCCAATACGTATCGAATCGCGGTGAACGTGATCGCCAACAGCCAGAATTACCATTACGAGGTCGTTCTGCACTTCGGGAATGACGTGACGCTGCAGATGCGTTATACGCTTCTCGACGGCACCCAGCCGGTGATTCTCTGCGAGAATGGGAAAACGAAGGCCGCAGACACCGTATACGACGACCAGCTGGCAGGGGATATGCTGCCATACGAAATGTCCATCGTCGGTTCTGATGCCGACAGCGTTACGATCACCTCCGTCAGCTGCACCCAGACCGGAAACGGGAACAGAACCAAAGATTTAACAGGTAGCGAATCGGAGACGGTTCGGCTTTATCTGAATGACGAAAAAACCGGTCAGAATAATTTCACGGTCGAGGCGCACGACAATTCGGGAAATCAATATACCTTCAAAATCAATATTCCTTACAAGCCCAGAGGCAGAGACAATGTGGTAATTGATTTACTGCGTCCTTATGAAGGGGAGGAAGTTCCGTGCGGAACTGTATTCAATCTGAGTGTTAAAGCATGGAGCGAAGACACAGACGGAAATATGATCAGCCCTATTCCGCCGGAAGACACAGATGCATTCATTAAAGTCGAGCTGTGGGATGAAAATCAGAAAGTGATGATAGGGGAAGTTCCCTACAATACTCCGGGTGGGGGGGGCTATTACGAGTATGATCTAATTCCCCCTATCCCGGAAATCGGGGACGAAATAAAATACTCTCTTCACGTTATCGCCGAGGATGCCTACGGAAACAGAGGCGAAAAGAAGCTGACCTTTACCGGCAAGCGCCGGGAACCCGGACAGAAGATCGGAGACGCTACGATACTCGTGGACATGACGGTGCTGGGAATCGATTATATTCCTTCTATCCATTATGACGTTCTGGCGGACGAGCCGATTTCCTACGTGGTTGCCAAGGCAATCATGGGAATAGACACCGGCGAACCCTTCGGCGCGGCAAGCGATACTCTCGGCTGGCGGGGCGATTACGGCGGGACGCTGGACACTGGTTTCTATCTGCGGAGTTTGAATACCGACTATCACGCAGATGCACTGGAAGATGCGGTCTGGCCGGGAAGCACGGAAGAGGAAGTGCTGGAAGCCATCGACGCCCGGTTCGGCGCGGGGACTGGTCTTGCAGTTCTGTGGCGCTGCCTGTACCGCAACGGACTGAACAAAAGCGCCGGCTCCGGCAGCACCTTCGGCGAGTTCGATTATACCAGCGGCTCCGGATGGATGTACTCGATAGGCGGCAGCTATTACCCGGGTCAGTCCATGTCTGCGGTGCGTCTGAAGGACGAAGATGTGCTGACGCTGCGCTACACCCTGGCCTACGGGTGGGACATCGGCGGCGGCAGCGACAATTACGGCAATGTTGTGGGATACTGTGTCGAAGGGCGCAATGGCACAATTTATGTTAACCATCGATGGGAAACCACAGAAGACCCGGACGGCTCCGTTCGCTATGTGTGCCGCTGCTGCGGCATGGTTCAGGACTGCCCCCACGCGCATATGATCTACAAGGATTTGGAGGACGGAACCCATATTCTGCTCTGCGAGGATTGTCAGGCGGTCATCGGCGACCCGCTCCCCCACAACTGGACATACGACGCCGGGGACACGGAGGACAACCACGTCTGCGCGGAGTGCGGCGCGGCGGAGCAGCATTTCTGGAAGGAAGTGGAAGGCACCAACACTGCCACCTGCACCGAGCCGGGCGTCAGAACGGTCAGATGCAGCATCTGCGGCATGGAAAAGGAAGAAGAAGCCGAAGCGAAGGGGCACACGCTGGACAATCGCTGGAACCACACGGCGCTGGAGCACTATCAGAAATGCTCGACCTGCGGCGAGGAATTTGGGCGCGGAAATCATGAGTACACATATAGTGAGGACTGGGACGATTATGAGTGCCGTATCTGCCATGTGCTCCACGAAGAAATCTGCGGCGGCGCCCTGACGATTCAGGAAGCTACCTGCCAGAGAATCGTATACCACTGCGACAGCTGCGGCTATGACATGACGAAGCCCGGCACCTTCGACGAATACCATGATTACGTGGACGGCTTCTGCCGGTACTGCGGCGCGGAAGACCCGGATCATGTGCCGCACGAGCACGACTACCATGAGACGCATCGGGTTGACCCGACCTGCACGGAGGACGGCTACGTCGAGTATACCTGCGACTGCGGCGATACCTACACAGACCCGCTTCCGGCCGCCGGCCACAGCTGGGGCGAGTGGACGCCCGCAGGAGACGGGGAGGAAGTCCGCTACTGCGGCGTCTGCGGCGCGGAAGACTACCGGACGACCGAAGCGGATACGTACAGTATCCAGATGCTCTTTTTAAGCTGGCTTTTCCCAAAGACGTATCAAAAATAGGGGGAATCACAATGAATGAGAAAATTCCTGAGATCCTGCGGCAGATCGAAACGGTCGTTGTGGGTAAAAACGAAATCGTAGAGAAAATCCTGATGGCGATCCTGGCGGGCGGTCACGTGCTGATGGAGGACGTTCCCGGCGTGGGCAAGACCACCACGGCCATGACCTTTGCCAAGGTGCTGGGACTGGACACCAAGCGCGTTCAGTTCACCTCCGACACCGTTCCGTCGGACATTATCGGCTACTCAGTCTACGACAAGGAAAGCGGCAGTTTCGTCTATAAGCCCGGCGCGGTCATGACGAATCTGCTTCTGGCCGACGAGATCAACCGTACCTCCAGCAAGACCCAGTCCGCATTGCTGGAGGCAATGGAAGAACTGCACGTGACGGTGGACGGCAAGACCTATGAGCTGCCCCAGCCCTTCGTGGTGCTGGCGACCCAGAACCCCGTGGGTTCTGCGGGAACGCAGATGCTGCCGCCGTCTCAGATGGACCGGTTTATGATTAAGATCAGCATGGGCTACCCCGATTTTGAAAGCCAGATCAGCATTTTGCGGGACAGACACACGGAAAACCCCCTGAACCGGGTGACCCCGGTGGTTGACCGGGAGCAGCTGCAGGCGCTGATTCAGGAAGCGGCGAAAGCGGAAATTCAGGACGCCGTTTACGAGTATGTCACCCGGCTGACACAGGCCAGCCGGGAGCACCCCATGGTGCAGCTGGGCGTCAGCCCCCGCGGCGCGCTGGCGGTGTGCCGTATGGCGAAGGCTTATGCTTACCTCAATGGCCGGGACTTTGTCATCCCGGAGGATGTGGCCGCCGTGTTCCCGGATGTGTGCTGCCACCGTCTGGTGCTGACCACCAAGGCAAGAATGATGGAGGAGCGGCCGGAGACGGTCATTGCCGCCATTCTGGATTCCGTAAAAATGCCGGTGATTAAGCAATAAACGAAACAACGAACGGAAGCAGGTACTGCTTATGATCGCAATGAAATTGGGTTGGGCGGTGCTGGAGGGCATCTGCGTCTGGCTTACCCTGTATTACGGGAGCAGCGGCGCGCTGGCTCTGGCGGCGGCGCTGCTGGTTTTGCCTCTGGGCAGCCTCCCGATCCACCTTTTCCTGAGAAAACGGCTTCGGGTGCGGGTGGAAGCACCCGCCGTGGTGCGGAAAGGGGACGAGGGCGGCGTCACGATCTGTCTGGAAAACCCCACGCTGCTGCCCGCCCTGCGTATCCGCTGCCGGGTAACGACCCGGAATCAGCTGAACGGCGAGCGCTGTACCCGGAATGTCATGACATGGGCGTTCCCGAAAGGGCAGCGGCGCACGTCCCTGCGCTTGGGAAGCGAGTATTGCGGACGCATCCGGATCTCCGTGGAGCAGGTGAAGCTCTATGACTGCTTCGGTCTGGTCGGCGTCCGCTGCGGATGCGCTGTCGAGGCGCACATGACGGTACAGCCGGATACCTTCCCCATTCGGGTGAATCTGATCCCCAATCCCGACAGTCAGGAGGACAGCGACAGCTATTCTCAGGAGCGGCCCGGCGCCGACCTGACGGAGACGTTCCAGATTCGGGAATACGTCCCCGGCGACAGTATGCGGCAGATCCACTGGAAACTCAGCGGAAAATTTGACCGGCTGATCGTCCGTGACCCGGCGCTGCCCATCACCCGCAATGTGCTGGTGTTCTGGGAGAGAACGGGGCAGTCCGGAAGTGTCAAACGCATTGACGCGCAGGCGGAAACGGTGGTGTCAGCGTGCCGGAGCCTGTCGGACAGCGGCATCCAGTTCACCCTCGGATGGAACGATACGGACAGCAATGTCTGCGTCCTGCATGAGATTTGCGGCATGGAAGATCTGGTGGGTGTTATCCCCCGGCTGCTGTGCGCCGCCGGAAGGAAGGATGGTGTCGGCGGCGCGTCGCTACTGGTACAGACCCGGCCGGATGCCCTGTGCGGACATATGGTGTACATAGGGGAGGAACCCTGCGCCGATGTATTGCAGATGCAGCGGCTGGGGCATGTCACGGCGCTGCTCTGCGGCGAATCGCCTTTGGAGGGGAGCATCCCCTTCGACGTGGGGCGGTATCGGGAACAACTGGGAGAAATTGACATATAATACGATTTCGCAATAAAATGATTTCATCATTTTATTGCGCTGTTTCACAGCGAACCGCCGGGGCGGCGGTAAGAAATGTATTGACTTCGTTTTTAGCGGCAATGCCGCTGGCCGCAATCCTGCGGCCTAATAAAACGCTTAAAAGCGTTTTATTAAAAACCCGTATAAGGGAGGCGAAAGCCTTGACCTCAAAAATAAAACAGGGGATACACCTGCGTCAGCCTGAGAATTCGTCGGACGGCGCATGGATTTTCCAGACGTTGGCGGCGATGCTCGCCTGCGCGGCGCTGATGTCTGCGCTTGCGGCGTTGGCCGGGTTTCGGACGGGAAATCTGCTGCCAATCCTGCTGGCGGCGGGCGGATACGTGTGCATCGCCTACGGCGTGACCATCCGGTTTCAGAAGCAGCAGTGGTTTTTCCTTGCTGCGCTGGTCATACTGCTTCTGCTGGTGCTCATTTGCAGACAGCAGGTGCTGGAAGGCTATCGTCTGTTCTGGAATCAGATGCGCAATACCTATACCGCCGGGACGGGCTGGGTGCTCCCTGAGTGGGAGACGCAGCTGCCTGCTGAGAAAAGTGGGCTGTGCCTGACGCTGTTTGCCGTGGCGGCCGCAAGCGCTATAGCGCTGATTTGCTGCTGGCTGAGCGGCCGGGCGCCGGCTATACTGGCGGTGCTGCTGCCCGCCGCCGCGTTGGCGGGAATGGCGGTTTTCAAGACCGACGAGGTACTTCCCGGATTGGCCGCGCTGGCGGCTGCCGTGCTGATTCTTACTTACAGCGGGTGGCAGAGCCGGAAAGCGGCGTTCCCGGTCACATTTGGCTGGATTCTCTGCGGAATTGCGACAGGGCTGCTGCTTCTGTGCGCGTCGGTTCCCGGTGTGCAAAGCTGGACGCAGAAAATCGGCGAAGATAGCCGCAAGGCAATTCATGCCTATCGCTATGAGACGAAAAATACCGTGCTGCCCGAGGGCGACTTTACGAATTACCAGAAGCAGAACGGCACCCGGGCCGGACTGGAAGTGACCATGTCGAACCCGGAAGCACTGTACCTGCGGGGATTCACCGGGGCTACGCTGGAAGGCGACATCTGGAGCACGGTGGACTCTGCCGTTCTGGCGCAGAATCAGGCGCTTTTATACTGGCTGAACGAAAACGCCTTTCACCCGGCGGCGCAGTATGCGTCGGCTGCCGCCGGAACGGACAGAGGCACGGGCAGCGTTTCCATTCAGAATATCGGCGCGTGCAGCGCTTACCAATATGTTCCCTTCTCCCTGCGGGATACGGGAAATTTACCGGCGGAAAACCTGAAAGAGGACAGCCCTCCCTCCGACGGGGAGAGGACGTACCGGTACTCCATGGTAACCAGCGGCGGGAATGGCATTGAGCAGACCCTGTCGCGGCTGCAAACCTCCGATGATGCGCAGGTGCTGCAATACCGGAGGGCGGAAAGCGTGTACCGCAGCTTTGTGTACCGCAATTACCTTCAGGTTCCGGAAAGCGTGACGCAGCTACTGGGGCAATACTGGGACGAAATCACGGCGGGCTACGGCTCCCGGGAAAATCTCACCCTGCCGCAGGCGCAGGCCTGCACGCTGACGTTCCTGAGCCGGTGCTTCCCGGAGGAAGGAACGCCGGAGGATATGGAGCTGCCCCTGACCGCGGCGGAGGGGACGAGTTTCCAGTATGCCACGGTGGCGGTGATGACCCTGCGCTATTTTGGAATTCCGGCACGCTACGCCGAAGGGTATGTCATTTCGGAAGAAATGGCCGCAGATGCTCAGGCGGACGAGCCTCTGACCGTGGACAGCCGCTGCGCCCGGGCGTGGGCGGAGGTCTATCAGGACGGGATTGGCTGGATACCCATGGAGCTGACCCCCGGATTGGGGGAAATGCTGGAACAGAAGCCGGAGGAAAACCCGGACGAAGGAGATTCGGACAATGCCGAGTCGGAGACTCAGCCGGAGGAGGAAACGACCCCCGAAGAGGACGGGACACAGGAGCCTGAGCCGGATGGCGGCACCGTGACCAAAATCGCCAAGGCCATGCTGCTGGGTGTGCTGTGGGTGTTTTTGATCGTGCTTCTGCTGTTCCTGCTCCTGCTGCTCAGAAGAAAGCTGATCCGCAAGCGCAGGGAACAGAAATACCAGCTGGAGGACATAAACGAAGCCGTTTGCTGGATTTTCGCGGACACGGCGGCGCTGATGGAAAAGCTGGGTCTGCGCAGAGGAAACGGCTCCATGCGGGCGCTGTGCGAGCCTGCAAAGCAGCGCTTCGGCGACGATTACGCAACGGCGCTGGCAGAAGCCATCCGCCTGAATGACCGCGCCATGTTCAGCAGCCACGCACTGACGCAGGAGCAGCGAGAATCGGCGCTGAAATTCTACGCCGATACGCAGGGAAGTCTAAAAAAGAATGTAAAATGGTACCACCGGATGTGGATAAAATGGATTCAGTGCCTGTATTAAGGAGAGAACATAGTATGAAGAACTTAAGAAAGCGCCTTGCGTGCCTGCTGCTTTCCGCACTGCTGCTCATCGGCTGTCTGCCGGTAACGGCGCTTGCGGCAGAAAACGGGTTTATTCTCGTGGTGGAGGCCGGCGGAAAGCTGGTCATCGCACCGGAATACATTTCCTGTACGGCGGGGCAGTCCGCCGCGCAGGCGCTGAGCGCCAGCGGACACACCTTCACAGGGCTGGATACCGGCATGATCTCCGCCATCGACGGCGTGACGGGCAACTTTACCCGCAGCGACGAGAACGGTAACTACGACCTGTCCGTCAGCGCGGCGTCCATCGGCTATCTGCGCTTCAGCGAGGATATGGACAGCAAGCCCAGCGACGGACTGAAGCAGCTGATGACCGCCATGGCGGACTATAAGAAAAAGGGCAGCGACGTTCAGGCAGCCGCCAAAAAGGAATATGACACCGCCAGTGACCTGTTCGTGGGCATCAACAGCGAGTCCGCCAAGACCCTCGCGTCGAATCTGAATGACGCGGTCAGGAACTATGAAAACACCCTCACCGGCGAGCATTACGCAGTTCGCTTCACGGACGGCTCGGCGGCGTATTCCGACGACAACTATCCCGGCGTTTCCATCACGGCGGTAAACGCCTACGGAAAGCAGTGGACGGACGACGGCGACGGCGTTCTGGAGCTGCCCAAGGGCGACTACACCTTCTGCGTCGAGCAGGCGGGACTGCGGGTGGAAGGCAAAATCACGGTCAGCGCCGCAGCGACGGTATCGGCAGAGCTTCCCCAGTCGGAGTGGCTGATCACCGACACCTTCCGTATTTCCGGAAGCTTCGGCGAGGAAACCAACAAGGATAACAAATTCACGGACGAAGAATGGCAGCTGGGGCAGTGGTCTGACAGGGAAGTGACCGTTCCGGTGCTGGACACCTTTACCGGCTCGGTCTACACCTACGCGGAGTACGATACCGGTCTGCTGTCCGAGATCCCGACCCTGACCGCCATTTACACGCTGGCAAGCACCGGTGAACGGATGGAAAAGGCGCTTGCGTTTCAGTCCCTGACCAGCGGCGCTTACAGCGTGCTGTCGCGGGGCGCGGCGGGCAATACCGTGATCTACCGGCTCAGCAGTAAGAGTGAGGACGGCTATACCTATTCTCAGGACTACACGGTGAACTTCGCCCGTGTTCCCACGCTGGCGTCCATCCGGGTCGAAGATCAGATCGGCGTAGATCAGGCGGCTTCCATTCCCTTCGCACCGGATACCATGGAATATACCTATAAGGTTCTGAACACGGTCACGGCAGTGACGATCACGGGGCAGCCGCTGGAAAACGGCTACACCGTAACGGTGGGCGGCAAGAATGCGGCGAACGGCGTGACGGTAGATGTTTCCGGCGAGACGGTCATCCCTGTGACGGTTTCCGCCAACGGCTATTCCAGTACCTACACCCTGACAATTCAGCCGGGTGAGGGCAAAAGCCTGTCCTTCCTGTCGGAGCGTTCCGTGACTGTCGAGGTGGTCAACAGCAACGGCGTTGTGATGCCCTATACGACACTCCGGGAGTCCGCGACCCAGAACCGCTACCGGTACATTCTGGTCCCCGGAGAGACCTACCACTATGTCGCGACCCGAAATACCTATTATCACATTACCGACGATTTCTCCCTTGAGGAAGTGGCCAACAGCACCATCATCGTGGACTTCAGTTCCATGAGCGACTGGCTGACAAATCTGGCCTACGGGAAAAAAGCCGCTGCGGCCTCCAAGAATTCGCTGAAAACCGACGCTTCCTTCACCCCGGAGAATCACAGCTACAGGGTTTCCTATGAAGATACGGAGCATATGGTCTACGCCTGGGCGGCGACCGGAGAGAAAAATGTCAGCATTCAGGCAATTAGGGGCAGAATGATATGTCGAAAAGTAAAAAAAGAGGACGGAACCAAGGGCTTTACGCCTAGCGTGAAGACCTATTCCGTG